>JAEEGK010003030.1_pt1 | contig 42053 bp, 26 predicted proteins | sample 8958771 | NCBI WGS metagenome assembly JAEEGK01 (sample SAMN16246547, study PRJNA631951) | gut metagenome | biome: gut microbiome; feature: rumen; material: SC-attached | host: Bos | place: Iran: Karaj | collected 2018-10
AATTTCTTTTTGATTTTTATTTTGATAAACTAAATAAATATAAATTTAGTTATATTACTTTGTTGAGCTATTTTATTTTTTAATACATAAATTATTAAAACAATGATTTCTAAAGCAACCTTTTGTTATTTGATTATATAAGAAAATAATATTATCTTTTAATTTCTTTGAAAATTCCAATTTTCATTTTTTCATCTTCATTTAAATTATTTTCATTTGACATCAATTAATATAATTTTTTTTTCAAATCAATTTAAATATTCAAATATTATTTTTTACAAAATTGGAAATTTATAATTTAATAATAATAAAAATATTAAATATACTTATTAAACTTAATCAATATAATATAACAAATATCAAAACACAATAATATTCATAAATAAAAGTCATAAATAAATTATTCATAATAAATCCCGCATAAAATATAATAATGAAACTTAATAATGAAAACACCAATAAATATACAAATCACCTTAAAAAAAAATAAAATAAAATTTAACTTCCTGCTCTTGTACTTCTTCTTCTAACATTATCAACTGAAATTCCTTTCAGTAAAGAATTAATATTATTAGCTGATTTTCTTCTTAAAATATTAACATTATTTTTTTGAATTGTATTATTTATAAATGAATTTTTACAATTATTAATTTGAGGAACTTTCTTAGTTAAAATATTACTAAAGTATTCAGAATAAAATTCATCTGGATTATTTAAATTCATTTGATTTTTTTCTATATTTTGACTTATTACATTTAATAAATTTGGTCTTTTATCATTTTTAAATCCAAAAGCATAACTTTTTCTTGGCAATAATCCTTTTTTATTTATATTATTATTTTCTGTTCGTTTTATTTTAATACTATTTGATTTATTATATTTTTTTTTATTTTCTATTGATTCTAAATTTGTTCTTGATGAATGAGCTTGAATTGTTTCTAAATTTAAAAAAGATATTTTATTTGGAGTTTCTGATTTTTTCTTTTGGCTCATAAAATTTGATTTTACTGTTACTATTGTGTCGTCTTCTATTAAAATTTTTTTTATTTTATTTCTTAATTCAATACTTTTTGAAAATTTATGATTACTTAATAAATCTAAATTTTCATATTCTGAATTTATTGTAAAAGATATTTCAGTAGATATTATTGATATATTATTATTTTCATTTTTTACTTTTGGATGATCATCTAATAAATTTCTTAAGTTTTTATTTGTTAATATTGTTTTTAAAACATCTTTGTTATTTAAAGTTAAGTTAGATTTAATATTTTTTTCACTAGAATATTTATGATTATTATCTTTTATATTTAATATATAATTATGATTAATTAAAGAATTATTAATTGTACCCCCACTTGAGCTTTTATTATCAAAAAAAATAATATTTTCACCATGATTAATTTCAATATTTGTTTTTTGTTTATTTGAATTTTGGATTTTTTTCTTATTATATTTTAACTGAGAAATTCTAAAAATTGTATAATTTTTATCATTAATAATTTTTCCTTTATTATTCTTATCTATATTTAAAAATTTAAAATTAGATAAATTAATAATATCTCCTTTTTCATTAGGATATATTTCTTCATTAATATCTTCAGGACGAAAAGGCGTTTGATTAGAATGTGAATTAGTTGAAAAATAATTTTTTTCATAACTTAAAATAGAATCACTTAAAGAACCACATTCAGAAAAATCAAAAAATTTTTTTCCAAAAGTTTCAACTTTTAAAGTTTGATTACTATTTAAACTACTAATTTCTTCTTCATAACTTTTAGAATTATTATTATTATTACTTTTACTATTTTTATCTCCTTTTAAACTAGGAACAGGAATTTCAGAATTAACATTTTCAAAATTTGAACTTTTTGAAGAATTATCATCATCATTTTCTTCTTCAACAATACCAAAGCTTTTATTAATTTTTTTTTTTTCTTTAAATTTAAGATTTAATTTATTATCTTTTTCTGAATTATTACTATTATTAGAAATTAAGCTATTTTCATTTGATGAATTTTTATTTTTTACATTTGAATCTGTTAAAGAAGGAATTGAATGTAATTCAGAACTATTAATTTTATCATCCATTTCTTGAACAGATATTATTGTACTAAATCTTGGATCAGGACTTACATATTCTTTATCTTTTATTCCGTGAGCAGCAAAAAAAATTTTCACTACTTTATTTATTAATCTTTTTATTTGTTCCATATTAAATAAACTTTTCTTATTTATTTTATTCCATATTCTTGGATAACATGTTGATATTTCAATAGCATCTGTTTTATTTAAAAAATAAAATTCTGCTTTTTTTGATTTCACTTTAACACATAAAGGACTTCTTTTATTTAAAAACATTAAAATATCACCAAAATGTTCATTTTTTCTTATTTCTAATATTTTAACATATTGAATATTTTTTTCTCTTTCTCTTTCTTCTTCTTCTTCTTTTTCTTTTATTCTCATTTCTATTGTTCTTTTTTTTCTAGGAGAAAGATTAGGAATATCACTTATTTGATAAGATTTAGTTGTATTTATTTGAATTGGATTTAAAGTAAATCTAGGAATTGAATTTACTCTTCTTGAACGAGGACTCATAAAATTTGAAAAAATTGAACTTTTTTTTTTCTATATCATTTGCAGCGCTTAAAGTTAATAAATTTGATATTCCATTTTTTGTATTTAAATCTATTGGAATTTCCAATGATAATCTTCCTTTCTTTACAAATATTATTTCTTCTATGAAATCACCGTCTTTTACTAAAATATCATTTTTCATTGCTATAATTGGTTTAAATGCTAAAATAACTCTTACTATGAAATCGGTGTTATCAAAATTTTTAAAAAAAATAAAATTTCTAATTATCGGTTTATACATTTCATAAACTAATATATTTCTTAATCCTAAAGGTAAACAATCAATAATGATATTTTTATCTTTTTTTTCATTGAAATTTTTATACTTCAAAAACCTAGAAACTCTATCATATAAATCATCACTTAATTTAGGATGATTGATTTTAATATCTTCTAAAATTTTTAATTTTTTTTCATAATCAGCATTTTTATCATCAATTTCTTTAATATAATTACTAATCCCAGCAACAGCAAACGAATAAACAATAATACCAACAATTAATAAAAATAAACCAAATATTCTTTCTCCTTGATTATAAGGAGTAATATCACCATAACCAACAGTAGTTATAGTAGCTATTAAATAATAAATTGAGGCAATATAAATATGTATATATGTTGAGTTTTGTAAATCTAATTCGGTAATCCAATTTGGATATTGATTTCTTCCTATAAATATAAATAAAGAAGCTACGAAATGTAATCCCATAAAAAAAACAAATATATCAACATATAAACTTCCCCATTGACTAAAATGTTGAATATGAGAAAAATAATTAAAACAGTAATTTATAAATTTATTTTTGGAATATACTTTAAATAATTTTAATATTCTTAATGATATTAACATATATGGATATAAATCTAAATCTACATTATATAAATTTGATTTTAGGTTTTTACATTCATAGTAGTGAAAAAAAAAATAAAATTTAAAAGGTATTGCTGCTATTAAATCAAATATAAAATATGAAGAAAGATAATTACAGGCAATTAAATTTAATTCATTGATTAAAAATTCTTCGAAATCGTAATAAGCGATAAAAAAATTAGCAAATAAATCAATAACATAAAGAACAGAAATGATTAAATCAATTATAATATGATAATTTAAAATAGAAAATCCACAGAAATATTTTTTATAAGATAAATAATAAGGAATATAAATAATATCATATAAAACACTTAATCCAATTAAAAAATCTAAAATTAATAGTAATTTAGAATCAGGTAAAATAACTAAAGAATTTTCTTCTTCATCATCGTATTCTTCATCACTTAAAGAATCATAAATATAATTTTTTCTTGTTAAAACTCTATATTTATCTTTATTTTTTTTTATTTTAGATTCAACAGAATCTTTTGATTTAAATGTTTCAACAGTATTTAATCTAGCAGATAATTTATTTCCTATCATATTATCTTTTAGTTTTATTCTTATATTATTTATTTCTTGTACTTTTTTTTTTGTTAAACCTCTTATATTAGTTATATTCATTTCTTCTTCTGATTCACTTTCTGAATTATTATTACTTAAACTAACAAAAGATAATTTTTGAGTTTTTGATGTTATTTTTCTAGTTAATCCAGTTTGTTTATTATTTAAATTTTTTTTATTTGTTGGTGATGTAAAGGTATGTGTTTTAAATAAAAGTTGTTTTTTATTTATTTTATAATTTTTAATATCAAATTCTTTTTCTTCTTCATTTATATTTGAATGAAATAATTGAGGTCTTTGAAATAAATTATATAATGATGATTTTTTAACAGTTAACGGATGTAAAGTTTTTTCAAATCCTTTAGTTCTTGATGATTTAGGAATTGATTTTTCATCTAATTCTTTATCAAAAGAAACACTAATATTTGGATTTTTTGGGCTTTTTAAATTAAAATTTATTTTTTTTTGTTTAGTTGGTACTTTTAAATTATTATTTGTAGAAGAAAAACTTGGTTTTTTTTTTTTTTTCTATTAAAACTTCATTACTATAATCAAAATTAGAAAAAGAACGATTTGATATATTATTTTCATTTTTAAAACTTTTTAAATTTTCTAAAATTTTAGAAGAATTTAAATTATACTTTTGAGGTAATTCAGCATATAAAGTACTTTTTCTTTTACCTTTTCTAGAATATTTTCTATTAAAATTAGAACAATTAGTTCCTTTAATATTTTTATCAAAGAAATAATCATCTTGTAAAGTAACACTTCCGGAATCAATTTTTTTTTTAAAATTTTCTAAAGTATTTTTATATTCATCAGGATCATCTTTCTCTAAATTAAATAAAAATCCGGTTAAAAGTTGTTTAACATTTTTATTTGCTGTTTCTAAATTAACATCGTTATTTTCTAAAGATAATTCTTTTTTGTTTTTTTCTTCGTTAGGAACATAATTTTCTGAAGATTCTTTTAATTTATTTAACATCATTATTCCTTTTTTAGTGTTTGAAACTATATTTGATGATACACTCATTTTATTATTTATTTTAAAATTATATTTTAATGAAGATTATTTAATTTTTTTTTCTTTAATATTTACTTTTATTTTATAATTTCATTAATAATGTTATTTTTTTATTTTTTGGAAATTAATATTTATAAAAGTTTTTAAGGTTATTTTTTAGAAAAATATATTATGAGAATATTTTTATTAAATATTTTTTTTAAAATTAAATTAAGTATTTTTTAATGGAACAAATAAATTCTTTCAGAAATTTTCATTTTTCTTCTAAAACAGGTAATAATATATTTTAATTTTTTAAGAAATAAAAAAATTAAATGAAAGACCATCAAATTCGCATTTAATTTTAAGAAAAAATACTTTAAATAATTATTTTGATTCTAAAAGAAAAATCACTTCAATTAAAATTGAATCAGATAGTAATAATAATATTAATAATAATAATAACAATAATAATAATAATAAAGTTAAATTAAAAGAGTCTGATTTAAATATTCCTTGCCAATTCGAAATAGAACTTAATAAATATTATTCAAATGTAATTATGTTATAAATAAATTATCAAATAAAATTTTTTGATTATTTTTAGTTTTTTAAATACATTAACACTTATTTTTTAAGATTTAATCTAAATTATAAAACAATTAAAAAAAAATAAAATTTAAATACTAACAAAAATTATCATATAAACTATTTACAAACTCTTAATTTTTTTTTTTTAAACTAAGTATATTTCTATTAATATCATTTAAAATTTACATTCTAATGGTTTTTTCCCATTAATAAATTATATTTTATTTATTTAATATTTTTCTTAATTAAAATATATTATCATTATAATTAAATATATACATTATTTTATATAAATAGTTTACTAATCTTATGCGCCATTACTGCTTTTTTCTCTATTTATATTATCTTTATTTGATACTTGTTCACTTATATCAATATCATCTAAATCATAATCATCATAATCAATATCATCATCATTATAATATTCCATTTCTTTCATTAATTCTGTATCTTTATAACTTTTTGTTATTTTACTATTAATATGTTTTTGAATTTGTCTATCTTCATAAATTATTTTAAATTCTTTATATTTGATTTGAAAATCTTTAAATGGAATTACTTTAAATTTTATTAATTCATCATAATTACTAATTGGATATTTAAATCCTAACCAAAATATTAATAACATTAAATTTGTTAATTTATTACTATCATAAAAAATTTCGATAACATTATGATAATATTCTGTTATTCCTTCACATAGGAAATTATTAAGTAAAACTAAAGAATTTATATTTGTTTTTGCTTTATCATTATATTTATCTATTTGAATATCAAATCTTTTTATTATATAATTAAAAAAATCATTTATTGTTGGCTCAAATTTTAATTTTGCTAAAATTGAAAGATAATATTTATCTTTTAGTGTTTTTAATTGATTTTTTAAATCTAAATCACTAAATAATTTATAATTATTAAGATAAGAAATAGGAGATTTTAAATCTAATGAAATTGTTATTTTATTATCATCATTTAATAATAAATTCGATTTATGAGTTTTTAATTTTTGTTTAATTCTAATTATTTTATATTTTAAATATTTTTCAAAATAAATATTATAAGTATTACTCTTTTCATTTTTACTGTAAATAATTTTAATTTTTTGAAAAGCTTTTAATTCATTTTCTGAAGGAAATTCAAATAATCTTAGCCAAGAATTAATAAGTGAAGTGAGTAGAAATAAGCCTAAAGAAATAATAAAAATTAAACAAATTTTAGATGGAAAAGTTCTTATCTTTTTATCACCATAACCACAATTAATAATAGATTGAGCAACAATCCATAAATTATTATAATACTTTTCTCTATATTCTTCTTCTTGAATATTTTGAAAAAGAGAAAAGACATAAGAAGAAAAAAAAATAAAAATAAATAAAATCAAAGAATAAAATAAAATAGGTGAATCTAAAATATATCTTTTATATTTTTTCTTATATAAATTAGAATTACCGTAAAAATTCCATATTCTAGTATTTCTATAATTTATTTTAAATAAAAGTATTCTAAAAAGAGTATATAACCTAAAAAAGCTTAAAGAAACTAAAATTAAATCAATAGTGTAAATAGTAGTAAAATCCTTTTCTTCATCTCGATAAAAAATTGTACTGTAAGTTAAGAAAGGATAAGGTTGAATTAAATGAAGTAAAATTTCAATAATTAATTTTTTTAAATTGATTTTAAAATAAGGATATGATAGTTTTATATTTAATATATATTTAATTATACTTACATTTTTATATATTTTTCTTCTTATGATTATTATAATTATAGATAAAATAGAAAAAAATAAACCTAATATTCTATAAATATTTATTTTAGAATTTAATTTTAATTTATTTGATAATAATTTATGATATGAATTTGAAAATAAAAGAACTGAAAAAATATCTAAAAATGGAATTATTGAAGTATCTATAATAATTAATCTACGTCTATAACTAAAATATAAATCTAAAATTTCATTATAATTATTATTTATTTTTAATTTTTCATATAAATTTTTGTATTTTACATTATTTTTATTTTTAATAAAAAATTTATCAATCTTCTGTTTCCAAATAAATTCTTTTTTTGTTTTTTTCGGAATATTAGCACATGAATTATATTTTCTACAAACTATTTTTTTATTAGGATCAATTTTAATTTCAAAATTAATATTTACTGATCTTCTATTTTCCTTTACTTTATTATTATAAAAATATTTCCTTTTATCAATATTTTCGTTTAACAATATTTCATTTTCCATTTATTTTTAAATTTTTTAAATGATTTTAAAATTATAATATTTGATTTGAATAAAAAAAATAATTAAATACTAAACTCAAAATTACTTTTTTTTAAATTTTATTTTTATAATAAAATAATTTTATGAATTATTTTATTTTCAATTATGAAAAAATCTAAGAGCTGAACTTTTATTTTTTTGATGACTTAATATATTTTTAATAATTAAATCATTTTTTTCTTTACTATTATTTCTTTTATTATCATTAACAATTAAGTTTAAACCATTAAACCAATTTTTAAATTCATCAAAATTCATAAAAATAATTTCTAAAAGTTTATCTTTGAATAAAAGAGAAAAAGAAAAATATTTACATAAAGCAGATTTTATTTTTAAATTATCATCCATATTAATATTACTTAATTCTTTTAAATGAATAAATTTATTTAAACTAGATTTTCTACTTGTTTCTCTTTTACATTTCTGATTATATTTTAAATAAAGATTATAAACTTTAATTATATTTCTCATTAAATTATTAATAAAAATATTAGAAAGTTGATAAAAATTAATTTTTAAATTTAACTTCCTAACATTATTTAGTTTTCCTTCATCATTAATTAATAATAATTTATTAGCAAAATCAACAGAAATTAATCCTTTATAATAATTTAAAAAATCAGGAGTTTTATCATTAGAATTTAAAGGATTAAACTTATTATCAAGTTTATTAATAATTTTATAATAACAAAAGGATTCATCAAATTGTTTATTTTTATTAAAATTTTTATATAATCTTGATGATGAAGTAATAGGAGTTGTTTGAGTTTGAATATTAATATATTCAGTAGATATATTATTAGGAACTGTTAATTTATATAATTCTTTATCTTGTATTTCTTTTTCTCTTTCTGATGAATTTATTATATTTTCATTTTCTAACTCATCTTCTTTTAATAATAATAAATTCTTTTTAAATTTATTTGTTGTTGGTTTATTATTTCTAGAATTTTGCTCGTATAATAATAATTTATTTTCTAATTCTTCTAATAAATTATTTAATTCTAAGATTTTTTCATCTGTTAATTGAATTGAGTTTAATAATTCTGATATTTTTGTTTTTGTTTCTAATTTTTGTTCTTTATATTTTTTTTTAATGTAATTAAAAGTTTCTTTGATTTTATTATCAAGATATATTATTTTAATTAAATATTTTAATAGTAAAATTAATTGAGTTTCATTTATATTATCATTTAAAATTATTTTTTTTAAAGATTCTACAATTTCTAATAAGAATAATTCAATATTTTCTTCTTTGATTAAATCAATCTTTTCAAAATTAGATTTTATAATATCATTTATTTGTTGATTAAATGTTATTTTTAATTCTTGAAAAATATTTTTAATATTTTCTATTAATTTTTCAATTGGACAATTTATTAATTCATTTTTAACAATATATACTTCTTCATAAATATTTCTTAAAGAATTTAAATTAATAATATCTTGAATAAACACTCTTAAAATTTCTTCTAAAGATTCTTTATTAGATAATAAATTTTCTAATTCAATTATTTTAATTCCTTTAACTTTTTTAATTTCTTTTAATTGTTCTTGTAAATTTATCATATCTTGATTTTTTTTATTTATTTTTTTTTTTAAATTTTCGATTTTTTGTTTTATTTCATTTATTTTCATTTGAAGATAAAAACCTTCATTTTTTTGTTTGAAATCAATTGTTGAAACTGAAGTTGAAAAAATAGAATTTGAATTACTGTTTTTTTGAGGAATATTATTAATATTTTCATTTAAATCTTCTGTTGATTTTAATTTGTATTTTTGAACTAAATTAGGATTTGTTAAATATTCAAAACTTTCTGGTTTTGATTTTTCTGAATTTGATATTTTTATTGATATTGGAACTTTTATTAATTTATTATATTGTTGAAGAAGGGTTTTATCTGGTAATTCATTTTTTTCGTTATTGGTTTTTTCCATTTTTATTTTTTTTTTTTATAAATTATTGTGTTTGTTATAATAGAATAATTTATATATTAAATTATTATAAAAAAATTAATAATAATAAGGAAAATATAATTTTCTGATTTTGAAATTATTTATTTTATTTAAATTTAAATGAATGTTATTTTAGTTTTATTTTATTTTTAATGGATAATTTTGTGATATTATATATTTTCTCTTTTTTTTTTCTTATATAAAATTAGAAGCATGTTTTGGTAACCGTTCCCTGATTTTTATATTTTAAGGAAAGATCTAAAGGGAAAATTCTTTAGTGCATTTCATTTTTTTGCTTTTAATTCTTTTTAGAAAAATTTAGATACATTTTTTGCCAGCTGTTTCACGATTTTTCATTTAAGAAAATATCACAAAAGGAAAAATAAATAAATGCAAACTGAAAAAAAATGTTGAATATTCTTTTTTCCCTATAATATTTTAATTTTTTCCTTATTCACTTTCAATTTTTTTTAGTTTTATATTGGAGAAAAGGCTTTATTATTTTATTTTTATGAAGAAACTATTTTATGAAATCAAATGCAAAATTTTTTTTTCAATTTATGATTGAATTTTTTAATGAAATTTTAAAGTAATTATTATTTAATTATTTAAATTTCAAATAAAAAAAAATATAAAAAAAACAAAATTATTGTTCTTGCCAAAATTGAACAAATTCTCTATAATTAATTTTTCCATTATCATCTAAATCAATTTCTTTAATAATTTCATTAACTTCATTCTCACTAAATTTTTGTCCTAAATCCATTAAAATATGTTTAAACTCATTAATAGAAATAGTTCCATTATGATTTTTATCAAACATTTCAAAAGCATTAATAATATCATCAGTAGACATAGAATTTTTAGATAAATTAAAGTTTTTAATAAAAGTTAAAAAGTCATCAAAATTAATAGTAGTATCACTCTCAATTTTATTCATTGATTTCCATATTGAATCTATTTCTTCTTCAGTTCCTTCTTTTCCTAACTTCTTTAATATTATTTTCATTTCTTTTCTTTCTATTTCTCCAGTCTTGTTTTTATCATATGAATCAAATAAATCTTTATATTCTGATAAAACTTCTTCTGGGATTCTTATTTTTTTATCTGACATTTTTTTTTAAATTTAAATTTTTTTTTATTTTTTTTTAATTAGATTTATTAAAGTTTATATAATTATTAACCATTATTTTATATTTAATAAAAATAATATAATAGCTTTTATATTATTATTAAATATACTATTTATTTTCTTTTGGAAAAATATATATAAAAGAATAAAAGAAATGAAATTATTTTTTTTGATTTTTTTTTAAGTTTTTAATAATTTCAATTTTAATTGGTTTTTTCTTAATAAAACTTTTTTTCTTATCTCGATAATTTTTTTCAGTAATATTATAATATTTTTCAGAAGAATTATGTGTTCTTATAACAGAAGGATATCTAGAATTATTTTCAGTTAAAAGTATTTTTTTATTAGAATAAAACTTATTCATATTACCAAAACTATTTCTACTTTTTCTATAAGATTTATTATAATTATTAATATTTAATTTTATTTTTATTTTCTTTTTTAAATTCGAATCAGAAGTTCCAAAAAATTTACTTTCATTACTATTTGTTCTTGAAGAATATTGTTGACTTGATATTTGTTTAATTACTAAATGAGCTCTGTTTTGATTTCTTGAAGTATTAGAATAATTTTTATTTATTATTGAATCTATAAATTGACTTGTCTTTATTCTTATTTTACTTTTTTTTAACCATCCTAATTTTTCTTTTATTAAATCATCTGATTTTGATGGTATTAATCTTTCTGTTAATGATAAAAAAGGATTATTATGATTTTTCTTATTGTTTAAATTTCTTTTGTATAAATTGTTAAAAGTTAATTTTAATCCTGTTATTTTTTTTGTTAATTTTAACTTTTTACTTTCGCTTTTTCCTTCTTCGATTTTTATCATCTTTTCATTTTGATAATTTGAATTATTTTTTTTTTCATTTTTTAATAATAGTGATGGTCTTTTTTTCTCTTTTTTTAAATTTAAATGAAATTTCTTTTCTAATATTTTCTTTGTTTGTTTTAAATTTTTTATTTTTTCTTTTAATAATTCTTTTTTATTTTTATATTCATTTGAACTTGATAAATCTTTTATTATTTTACTTAAATTTTTATCTTTATTTTCTATATTATTATATTCTGTTAATTCTAATGTTTCTGATTTATTATCTTTTGTTATAATTGATTCTACTAATTCAGGTTTAATTATTAATTCAAATTCCTTATTTTTATTATCATTGTTATTATCATTGTTATTATCATTATTCTTTTTTTCAATTAAATTATCTTTAAGCTCTTCAATATATTCTAAATATTTTTTTTTTCTTTTACAATATTTTCTTAATATATAAGTTAAAGAAAATTCAAAATTTAAATAAACAGGAGGAAAAAAAGAAAATGTTTGATAATATTCTCCTATTTTTGGAATCCTATTTATACTCTCCTTAAATTTATAAAATCTTTTTAAAAATTCACCAATATCATCCATTATTAAATGGTCTTTAAATCTTGAAACTATTGTTTTTCTTCTTCTATAAATAATGTGATTAATCATATATCTATTATATCTATTTTTTGAAACTATATATTTCTTTAGATTTTTCCTTATTATTTCTTGATTTGATAATTTTGTATTTTCATTACTTATTAATTCTTTATTATTTCTAATTTGCATTTTATTTAATTAAATTCATGTAAATATTCATAATTAATATTTATAAATAACAAAAAATATAATTGTAATATTTCCCAAAAAAAAGTTATAATATAAATGATGTATTGTTGATAATTATAATATACTAATGTTAATTATTATTAATAAATCATTATTTGAGTTTTAGGAAGTTTTGAAAAATATATTTTATATAAAAATAAATATGTTTTAAATATAATTTATATTTATTATTTAATTTAAATTTTAAAAATCAGTGTTTTATCATATATTAAATCTTTAATCTGAATAATATAATAAAATATAATTCAAAATGTTATTTAATATATTTTATAAAAATAAAACTTTTTCATTTATAAAAAAATGAATATAAACTATATAATAAATTGGTGAAACCGAATAAAACTTAAAAGAGAAAATTTCAACGACAAATAATTTTAAAAAAGATTATTGGATGTTAGAAATAATAATAAACTTAACTAAGATATTAAGATTTAAATACATAATCTAATTCATTAAACTTATTTTTAACATGAATAAATAGAAACAATAATTATTTATTTCATCATCACTTTATTCTTTTATGTTTTTATATCAATAAACATTTTTATTATTTCTATTTTATTTCATTTAATTTTTTTAATAATTTTAATTAATAAAAGTAATAAAAAATTAAAAAGAAATTGTTTAAATTTTATTTTTATTCTTTTTTCCTAAAAAAACCCTTAATTCTTCTTCAGAAGGTAAACCAAGAGGATGAATCATTCCTCCATACAATTCAGGTTCAATAAATTCAACTTCATCATCAGAATCATAATATTTATTTGTTCTTCCTTGATTATAAATTTTATGCTTAGTAGTATTTTTAAAATAAAATTTATTTTTTTCTTTATCTATTATATCTAATCCTGTTATTTTCCTAAATTCTCTTTGTTTCTCATTAAACTCATTAATTTCTGAACCTGTTGGAAGTCCACATGCAATTCTAAAAGCATTAACTCTTTTTTTTCTTTTTGCTCTTTCTCTTCTATTTTGATTTTTCTTTTTCTCTGTTTTAGTTTTTTCATCTAGTAAATCTATTATTTTAGAAAATTCATTTATTTCATTATTTATATCAAATTCTGAGATTTTGAAAAATGATAATAAATTATAATCTAATATTACTTGAAGTAAACATTTAAATGTGTAATATAAAGAATAATTCACTGTTTCTTTTATGTTTTCTTCCTTTTTTAAATAGTTGTATATTTGGAAAAAATAATATCTTATAAATAAATTTACTTCTTTTTCTTCTTCTTTTTTATCTTTGAATTTTTCTAATATTTTCTCAAATAATCTTAAATTTGAAGAATTTAAATTTTTTAACATGTCTTTTAATTGAAGATATGAATCCATATCAAAATATTTATTGTTTATATCACCTATTTCTTCTATTGGTCTTTCTTGTTCTAATTTTATGAAATTTTTGCTTTCCATTTTTTTATATTTTTTTTATTACTTTCTTAACTTGATTTTTTGTGAAAAAGTAAATTTTAAAAAAAAAATAATTTTACTTATGATAATATAAGAAATAAAAATTTAAAAAATTGAAAAAAAAAAAATAAAAATTAATAAACAATTAAAATAAATAAAATATAAAAATCCAAAAAAAAAAAATAAAAACATAAAAGAAAAAATGCCAAAACCAGCAGCATCAGCAGCAAAAAAACCTTCATCATCTCCTTCAGGAGAATTAAACGATGAACAAGTAGATCGTTACACCCGTGGATTTAACTCAGTAGCAAAAGGAGGGAAAGTTCCTTATGATTCATTAATAGATGCAGTAGAAGCATCAAAAGAAGATTACACAGAAGAAGATATTTACGATGCTACTTTAGCAATGGGAAAAGACTTTGAGCCCTTAGATTCAGAAGGATTTCTTGAATTAATGAAATTTATGAAAGATCCTAATTTTGTTCTTGATGCTTTTAATACTTTAGATAGAGATAAAAGAGGTACTATTGGTGATGAAGAATTAAGATATGTTCTTGAAGAAATGGGAAGTAATTTAAAACCTGAAGAAATCGATGAAGTTGTTAATAATCCTAATTATAAGAAAGATGATAAAATTACTTATACTACTTATGTTGATTACTGGGTTGAACAATAAATATTAGATTTTTTATTATTTTTATTTAAGAATTTTTTTACTTGCTTTTTTTTTAATATTTTTTTTTTTCTTTTTTTGCTTTTTTCATGAAATAATTTAAATTATTTATTTTATAATATTAAAAATTAAATAATATATTGTTTTTAAAAATGATATTTTAACTGTTATAAATAAAATTATAAGATTTTTCATAAAGAATATTTTTAGCATCTTCAGTTAATTTAGCTTGAATATCTTCAACATGCATTCCATATAATTCAACTGTATTATAATCCATAATAGGACATCCTTTTAAATAAGTAATTTTTAAATATCTACAAGGTAAAGAACCAAGATTAACAACTCTTAATTTTCCTCCAATTACTTCTAATTCACTTTCTAAAGTAATAAAACTATCTTTATTTAATTTTTCTGAAATTTCTAGTTTTATTATTTTAGGATGTGAAGGTTGAATATGAATTTTTGATATTAAAAGTGTTTCTCCTACATCTAAAATTACACTTTGTTGAATTATTTTATCTTCTCTAAATGAAAAATCTCTTCTTATTACATTTGGATTTACTATTGGATAATAAAGATCATTTCTTGTTCTTATTATTTTATATGGAAGTTTAACTAAGGAATAATATTCTTGAGCTCTGTCCATTAAATTTTTTTTCTTTTTTATTTTTTTCCTTTTGAATTTTTTTTATAAAAAATACAATTAATTTCAATTTATTTTATTGTGAAATATATAAATTCAGTTAATTAATTTAATTTTAATTATTTATTAAAAGCAGAAAGATCTTTTTTAGAAACATCAGGATCTTTTTTTAATTCACCTCCACTATATTTATCATCAATGTTTTCTGATTCTTCGTCTTCTTCGTCTTTATAATCTAAGAAATCTTCATTATTCATATTATTTTCATTTTTTTTGTTATCATCATTTTTTTCTTCTTCTTCTTCACTTTCATTTTCATTGTCATTGTCATTTATTTTTTGTTCTTCTTCTTCATTGTTATTATTTTCATTATTATTAAATTCTCCTGAATTTAAATTATTAGATTCATTCATATTATTTTTTGATTTTTGACTTTCATTATTTTCTGATTGATTGTCTTCATTTTCGTTTTCATTTTTATTTGATTTTCTACTTAGATTGTTTTCTGAATTGTTTTCTTTTTCATTTTTATTTGATTTTCGACTTAGATTGTTTTCTGAATTGTTTTCATTATTATCATTATTTTGAGATATATTGTCTTTTTTACTTCCACTTTGAGATATATTATCTTTTTTACTTCCGCTTTGAGATATATTATCTTTTTTACTTCCACTTTGAGATATATTATCTTTTTTACTACCTGATTGAGATATATTATCTTTCTTACTACCTGATTGAGAAATATTATCTTTCTTACTACCTGATTGAGATATATTATCTTTCTTACTACCTGATTGGGATATATTATCTTTTTTACTACCTGATTGAGATACATTTTCTTTTTTACTTCCTGATTGGGATATATTATCTTTTTTACTACCTGATTGAGAAATATTGTCTTTTTTATTTCCACTTTTTTTTGAACCATTATCTTCATTACTATTTTTTTTAGATCCATTATCATTTTCATTATTATTATTTTCTTCAATATTTTCACCATTATTACTTATTTTACTTTTCTTAGATTTTTTACTTCCTTGACTTGCTCCATCATTTTGAGAAACTCCTGATAATTTACTAGATCTTCTAGATTCTCTAATTTGATTATACATTTCTTGAACTTTCTTATAATCATCATGTTGTTGATTATAAATATCTTGTAAATTAGTAAATAAATCAGGAACAATGGGAATTGGACTAATAGTATCATTATAATCAAGATCTAATATTCTTCTTAAACTATCTTCTCTTGGAAGAATCACAGGAGGAATATCATTTATTATTTTCCTTACACTCATTAATTCTTTTCCTTTCTTTGATGAATCAATTGCTTTATTCCACATTTCGATATTTTCATTTTTTATTTTTTCTAAAGCTTCATTTATTTTATTATCTATAAAATCTTTATATTGAGCATCAAATTCATCTTTCATTACTCCTACATCTTTACCTTGACCAAACGAACCATTTTTTAATAAATCATATATATTTGAAAATTCTACTTCATTTAACATTTGACAAGATAAATTCTTCATTTCATTTTGTTCATTTTGTTGATGATTTAATTCTTCTTTTTCTAAAATATCATTTTTAACTTCATCAATTGATTTTTTTATATTTGAAAATTCTTCGTTATTTTCTTTAGTATGATTTTTGAAATTTTTTTCTAAGTCATTTATTGCTTTCATATACTTTTCATCATTTTCATTTTCAATTGAATTAATTCTTTCTTTTGCATAAATCAAATCAACATTTTGCATTATTTTATCTAAAGTATTTTGAACTCCTATTCTTAATTCATCAAAATCAACTTTTTTATTTAATTTATTAAGATCTTCTTTTAATCCTGAAACATTAATACCTGAAGAATTAAGTGATTCATATATTTTTTTAATATCAGAATTTACTTGTTTTAAATTATCTGTATTTTTATTTATATTATCATTAATTGAAACTATAATATTATCTGTTAAGTCTTTTAATATTTTATCATGTTCAAATTCAACATCTTTACTTTTTTGAATTAAATCACTTATATATTTACTATCAACTTGACTTGTCATTTCATCCATTATTAATCTTACTTCCATTCTTTCTTCATTTAATTGAATTTTATTAAATAAATTAACTGATTGTTCATTCATTTCTTTTAACATATTTTGTAATAAATTTATTCTTTCAATTAAATCTCCTAATTCTTGTTGATGATGTTTATTTAATTCATTTATATTATTATTTATAGCTTCTGTTGTTTCATTCATTTTTTTAATTATTTCATTTATTTGATTTTCAATATTATTAAATTCAATATTATGTAAAATTCTTTCATTAACAAATAAAACATCTAATCTAGAATTAAAGTCAGATAAATCTTTTTCTATTTTATCTTTAATTTCTCTATTTTCTTCATCGTATTTTTTTAAAATATCTTCATATTGATAAATCCTATTACAAACAGTTTCCATATCATTAGTTAAATATTCAAATCTTTCATTTTCTCTTTTATTTATTCTATTTATTTCTTCTGTTATTGCTGTTCTAGTTTGTGATAATTGATCAGCTAAAAAATTCATATTATTATCAAAAGCTTTTGATAAGAAATTTAACTTATTATCAACATTTTCATTTTGCTTTTTTATATTAACTTCTGTATATAATTTAATATCTTTCATTTTATCAATTAATCTTTCTTCAATTCTTGCAATAAATTGATATACATCATCTTTAATATTAGTAATAAATTTTTCCATATTCATAATCCTACTTTCAAATACAGAATTTTGATCATTTTGAGTTATTAAATTATTTTTAATTTGTTCTGTTAATTTCATAGTAAAATTCTTTAAATTTTTAACTTCATCATTTTTTCCATTATTAATCTCATTAATTTTCATATCAATATATTTAGAAACATTATGAGTTCTTTCAGAACATTCTTTAGAAACAAAGGAAATTTCTCTTCTAATTTGATTTGAAATTTCTTCAAAATCTCCTCTTACATTATTCATATCATTATTATAATTATTATGTAAGTTTTCAACTTCTATTTTATTCTTTAAATCACCAACATGACGAGCTGATATTTCTATTTGAACTGCTTCTGAAACTTTTTCTGTTAATTTAGATAATAATTTTTTATATATTTCCATTTCTTGTTGATGTTGATATTCTTTAAATTCTTCTTCTTTTGATATTAATTGTTCTAATTTTGATATTTTATCATTTAATTCATTTGAATTAAATGCATTTTTACTTTGTATAAAATTCATTAATTGTTCAGTTTGATTATTATTTATTTTATTTTGATGAGATAATATTTGAAGTTCTTTTAATTTGTTTTCAAAATTTTTTTCATTATTTTTTAACTGGTTTTGAAGAGTTAAATTGGATTTTTCTAAAACTGCTAATTTTGCTTCTAAATTATTTATTTTTGTCTCATATAAAGCAGGAGATAAATTAAAACCATATGAATGTAATAAAGGTTTTAAAGTATTTTTATATGAATCAGTATGAGTTAATAAATTTTGACCATTTGATGAAAAAGTTTCTGTATTTGTATTTTCATTTGAATATGATGTTTGAGATATTGGAGTAAATATTCTTGGAAGTTTTGACATATTTTTATTAATTTTTTATTTTTTAGTTATTAATAAACGTTTTAATAATTTAATTTATTATATTTTAAAATATAAAAAATTTAAAAATTTGAGAAAAAATGAAATTGGTTAAATTTTTAATGAAATTAGTGAATCAAAAAGTAACAATAGAATTAAAAAATGGAACAGTAGTAACAGGGAATATAACAGGAGTAGATATTTCAATGAATACTCATTTAAAAACAGTAAAAATGACTTTAAAAGGACATGATCCAGTAACTTTAGAACATTTAACTATTAGAGGAAATACAATAAGATATTTTTTTCTTCCTGAAGATTTAAACATTGAACAATTTTTAGTTGATGATTCTACAAAATTAAAACAAAAATATAATGCTATTAGAGGAAGAAATAGAGGTAAACCTAAAAATCCAAAAAAATAAATTTTTATTTTTATTTTATTAAATTTTATTTTAAATTTATTCTTTTATTTTACTTTCTTTTTTATATTTACAATTTTTTTGATTTCCTTGATAATATTTTTTAGGGTTTATATCAACTTTATAATTATGAATATTTAATAAATTAAGCTCTTCATTGTTAATATAATTATCTAATTTTTTTCTAAACTCATTAGGACTATTTTCTCTTATTTTAAAAGTTACACTTTGATCTTTATGTCCATTTAAAAAATTAGATTTATATTCCATATTAAATAAATGAATTCCTTCATTTTCTAAATCTTTCTTTATTTGAATCATATCTATATTTTTAGAATCATTTATTTTAAATTGATGATTCATAATATTTTTATTTTTATAGAAATTTTTTATTTTTTCTTTTTTTAAATCCTCTATTTTATTTTTATTATAATTATTGTTTTTATTATAAAATACTAATTCACTTTTAGCATTTCTCCAATCTAAATTTGTATTCCAAATATTATTTATTGTTTTATTTGAGTTAAATATTTTATTTTGTTTTTCTTTTATCTTATCATTAAAAATATTTGATTTTAATGAGTCAATGTTTCTTTTTCTACAATTATTAATTTCTTTATGAGAAATATTATTAATATTTATTTTTTCATTTTCTTTATTATTTTTTTCTAAATTCATATTATTATTATATATGTAACTTTGATTATATGTTGTTTTGAAATTTGGGGATGAAGGATTTTTTTTAAATTGTTTTTTATTAATATACTTATTATTATCTTTTCTTTTTTGTAAATTATGATAATTATTAAAATCATTATAAATATTATCATAATAATTATAAACTTTTTCTACTTTTTTAGGAGGTAATTGATTAAAAATATCAGAGCCATAAATAGCATCATAAGCAATAACTCTTTTATCTTTTAAATTCCAATTATTCATTGTAAAAAATAAAATTCAAATAATTTAAAAAAAAAAATATAATAATTTATTATTTATAAATTAAAAAATATGTTTTCTCAATTAGATGATATAACTAATTATGATGTAAAAAGAGTAATGACAGCTCCAGCTAAAATAAAAGAAAAAAAAAATATATTAAAATCACCAAATACTTTAAAAAAAGTGACTTCAGTTCTTAAAACTTTTCAATCTGAAAAAGATTGCAGAGGAAATCCAATTTTGTGGATGAGAAAATCTAAACATCAAAAGCAAAATTCAAAAGAGGTTTTATCTTTGAAAAAAAAAATTTTTTTAATGAATGATGAAGAAAATGAGAAAAAAAAAGAAAATAAAATAAATAGAATAAATAAATTTAATAACGTAGATTTAAAGGAAACAGAAACAAGTTCAAATAATATAAATATAAATAATAATAATAAAACAATAGAAGAAGTATTAGTTTCATCATCAAATGAATTATTAAAGGCAAATAATAATACAATAAGTGAAGAAAAAGAAAAAAAAGAAAGTTCAGATGATAAATTTATGAAATCACTTTCAAATAGATGTGACATAGATCAATATTTACATAAGACAATTCAATGTAAGAACATTGTTTTTATTCCAGGAGAAAAAATTCATGAAGGTCCTGAAACAATAATATATAAATGTATAAATTTAAAAACAGGAGAAATTTTTGCATGTAAATATTTTAAAAATGGTATGAATAATAAAAATTATGAAAAAGAAATTGAAATATTAAAAGAATTAAATCATCCTAATATAATAAAATATTTAGGTAATGAAATAATAAACAATAATATTTTTTTATTTATGGAACATGCTTCTAATGGTAATTTAAAAAGAATAATAGATAATTTTGGTCCTTTTAATGAATCTTTAATAAAAATATATTTAAAGCAAATAATTGAAGGATTAAAATATTTACATGATAAAGGAATAATTCATAGAGATTTAAAATGTTTAAATTTATTATTAAATAATAATAAAATATTAATTGCAGATTTTGGAACAAGTAAAAAGAATAATAATGAAAATAAAGAAGATAAAATTAATGAAAGTTCAATTGGAACTATTAATTGGAGTGCTCCTGAAGTTATATGTCATAAAAAATATAGTATTAAAGCTGATATTTGGTCTTTAGGTTGTACTATTATTGAAATGAATACTGGAAAGATTCCTTGGAGTGAAAAAAAATTTGATAATATTTTTCAAGCTATTAATGCTATTGGAAGAGGAAATGATATTCCTTTAATTCCTAATGGATTGTCTTATAATTTAAAAGATTTAATATTATTGTGTTTAAATAGAGATGATAAATTAAGAGGTAATTGTGATATCTTATTAAAACATCCTTTTTTTTCTGAGGAGTGATTTTTTTTTATTTATTTTATTTGTTTTTTATAGATGTGTTTATATTATTTTTTATTTTTATTTTATATAATATTACTTTTATATTATTCTTCAATCAAAGAAATTATATTATTCAATCAAAATTTTTGTTTTTTAAATCATTTAACCAATTAAAAATATGGAAGACAGAAATTTTAATTTTATTATTAAATATGATGAAATAATAGGAAAAGGAGGTCTTGGAAATGTATATACAGCATATGACATAAATGATAACCAGCGAATAAAAACTAAATATGTAGCTAAAGAACTTCCAGAACAATTTCAAGATGATGAGAAATTACTTTCCATTACAAATGAAATATTATCTCCACTAGAATTTGAAAATCCTAATTTAGTTAAATTTTATGGTTTAACTGAATATAATGATTCTATATTTATGATATATGAATATTGCAATGGTGGTGATTTAAATGAATATTTAAAAGAATATTATAAAAAATTTAAAAAAGGAATTGGTGAAAAAAGAATACAAAAAATATTAAAAGATATATTAAATGGATTAAGTTCTTTACATAGAAATAAAGTAATTCATCATAATATAAAACCAGCAAATATATTATTACAATATGAAACAGAAAAAGATAAGAAAGAATTAAATTATAAAAAATGTACTTTTAAATTATCTGATTTTGGATTATCTAAACTTAGAGATGATAATGAAGGTTTTTATGCTGTTGGAACTGCAACTTTTATGGATCCAATAATTTCAAAAGAAAAATATGAAGAAGACAAAATAGATATTTGGTCAATTGGTATATTAACTTATAGAATGTTATTTAAAAACACTCATCCTTTCATAGCAAATGAAATTTGGAAATTAAATGAACAAAAACAATATTTGAAAAATATGAAAGAAAATATTTCTAATGGAAATTATTATGTTAATATTCATAAATATATTGTTAGTAAGGAAGCTTTATGTTTTTTAGATTCTTGTTTGAAATTTAATCGTGATGATAGGAAAAGTAGTGAAGACTTAGAATATACTTGGTTTGTTTCTCGAAATGTTTCTAAGTTTTCTTATGTTCAGGAAAGCAATTTTAATAAGGAAATTCCAAATGAATATAAAGGAATTATGGAAATTAAGTTCAATATTAAAAAAAGTGAGAAAATTGAAGAATATTTTAATTTATAAAAGATTTAATTATTTGTAAAATATATATTATAGAGAAATAATTTTTAAATTAGGATTTTTTTTACAAAATAAAATAAATAAATTAAAAATCTAATTGTTCGATTAAAAGATTAAATTGTCTAAATTTTTTTTTGAATTTATTATCTATACAAATTTCAATTCCATTTTTTATTATTTCAACACATTCTGGAATATTTCTTTCATAAAATTTAATAAAGGCTTTATAAAATAAAGCAAAATAATCATTTTTATTTAAACTAAATATTGAACTTGATACTAATTCTTGATCATTAATTAAATTATTTTTGTAAAATATATAAAAAATACAATGAAGTATTTTTAATTTTAAAACTATATTTTTAACATTTTCTTTAGGATTTAATATATAATTATAATCACTTAAAGAAAAAATTGTTTTAAATTCTTCATCTAAATTATTATTCTTTTCTAAATCAATTTCTTTTAAAATTTCTTGATAAATTTTTAACGCTTGTGTAAACTTTCTAACTGAAAAAAATTTCTCAGCATTATTATATTTTTGTAAAATTGAATTATTTCCATTATAAAATATAGAATTTAAAAAAAAATTATATTTCATAGAACTTTCAAAAAAACACTTTTGGTTTTTAATAATATATTTTCTTTTTAAAGAAGGTTGTTCAGAATAATTATCTTTACTAATATCACAATTATTAAAATTATTATGTTTATTAAAAGAATTATATTTCTCATGAAAACTATTATTCCAAATTAAACTAACATCAGTTTCAAATTTTGGAAAAGAATCACCACCAGTAAAAGATAAATCAATTTTTGATGGTAGATTATTAACTCTTGTTGATATATATTCAACATTATTTCCTGAATTCGGAGATAAAGCAATATTTCCATATAATCTTCTAAGAGGAGAATAAAAACAATTAAAGAAAACACTATAATTTGTTATTCGATTTACATAATCAGGATAATCATTTATTATATTTTTTTTTTCTATTAATTGCTTTTGAAAAAATTTTGTGAAGTGATTACAATTTTTTAAAAAAGGATCATATGATTTACCTAACCAATAAGGAATATTTAATAGTAAAATTTCATTTATTTCATCATCAGTGTAAAAGGTATTTCCTAAATATATTTTTTCTTTTAAGATTAAATTTGAGTCTTCAATTGGATTTGAAAATATTCCTGATTCTTCATCTTCTGTTGCAGAATATGAAAATTCTTTTCCGTTTATTTCTATTGAACTATGAAAAAAACCAAATCCCAAAAATTGAATAAAAATATTAATATAACTTAAGTGATATATATTTAAATATACTGGTTGACCTTCTTCGATTAATTTTTTTTCTATTAAATTATCAATTTCTTCTAAATTTACTATCATTTTATTTGAATTAAAATATTATAATTACTTAAATTAAAATAAAAAGGAAGAATTAAATTTTCTTAAAGCATTTACTTAAATAATTTTTAATTTAAATGTTATGACTTTTTGACTAAATATAGAAAAAAACAAATTCAATTAATTGATTAATTTATAAATGACAAATAAAATGAATCATTTAATCTTTTAATAGATTCGTAATTTTAATCAATAATCATTATTACTATTTTTTTATTATATTTTAACAATTCTATTAATTCCTTAGGAAAAGAACTAAAAAAAATTACTTTTTTGCTTTAAAGTTTTTATCATTATTTTCTTTTGCTCTTAACTCATTATTATTTAATTTAATATTTTTGACAATTTTCCTTAATTGAATGCAGCAAAAATAAAAATAAAATTAAAAATATCTTTTTTAAATAACCCCATAAATTAAATTAAATATAAAAATTTTAAAAAAAATTATATTTTCAATTGAAAATTATAATTTTAAGAGGAACTTAAAATGTCAAATCCAAGTTTGGAAATAACTCAAAAAGAAACAAATGTAATAAAACCTCAGAAAAAAATAGGAAATTATATATTATTAAATAATATAGGAAAAGGAACTTTTAGTAAAGTCACATTAGGTTATCATATATTAACAAATGAATTAGTTGCAATTAAAATATTACAAAAAAATAAAATACAAGATAAAATTGATGTTGAAAGAATAAATAGAGAAATGCTTATTTTAAAAATGTTATGTCATCCAAATATTTCTCAATTATATGAAACTTTATCTACAATTCATAACTTTTATATTATAATGGAATATATTGAAGGAGGAGATTTATTTGAATTTATTTCAACAAATAAATATTTATCAGAAATTCAATCATGTATTTTCTTTCGTCAATTAATATCAACAATAGAATATTTAAATAAATTAAATATATCTCATAGAGATATAAAACCAGAAAATATTTTATTAGATTCAGAAAAAAAAAATATAAAATTAATTGATTTTGGTTTAAGTAATTTTACTTTAAAAAATGAGAAATTAAAATCATCGTGTGGAAGTCCTTGTTATGCATCTCCAGAAATGATAAGTGGAAAACCTTATAATGGAATTACTACTGATATTTGGTCATGTGGTATTGTTTTATATTGTATGTTAGTTGGTGCTTTACCTTTTGATGATGAAGATATTCATATTTTATATCAACAAATAAGAGAAGGGAAATTTTATTTACCTTCGACTTTAAGTAATGAAGGTATTGATTTGTTGAAAAGGTTATTAATTGTTGATCCTGAGAAAAGAATTTCTATTTCTGATATTAAGAAACATCCTTGGTTTAATATTGATAAATGTATTTTATATGAAGGGGTTATTTTGAGTGAAAAAAAAATTAGTGTTGATTATAATAGTATTACTGATGTGAAGAATAAATACTTTAATGAAGAAAAAGATGTTACTGAAGAAGATATTGCTAATATGATTAAAAGTAATGTTTGTAATAAATATACAAGTACTTATTATTTATATAGGAAATCTAAAAAATTAAGTAATGATGAATTTAAAGAAAGAAGTCATTCTGCAAATAATAAAAATTACAGTAAAAGAAGTAGTAATAATAATAATGAAAATGTAAAGAAAAATTTACATAAAAAAGATAATAAAAGTATGAATGTGTTTGTTATAAATAATATTATTTCAACTGATAATAATAGTAAAAATGTTGCTAAATCTATTATAAATAATAATGTAAATTTGAAAAAAAATGAGAATAAAAAAGAACAATCAAAAAGTAAATCAAAGCCTAAAATTCAAAAAAGAAAAAAAAATATAAATATTGATACATTTACTGATACTTTAAGAAAGTTAAAAACAAAAATATCAAATAAATCATATACACCAATAAATAAAAAGATGTTTAGTACAAGTTTCAATTCAACTTTTAGTAATTATTATCCTTTATCACATAATATAAAAGGAGTAAAAGTGAATAAAGTAAAATTAAATGTAACAGATAATTTAAAAGATAGAAATAATTCAAATATTTTACTTAATTCAAGTAATGTTTCAGGAGATTATGCTTTAAAAAGAGAATTTTCTCATCCTATATATAAAAATGGTAAAATCCAATTTAAAAAAGAAGTAGAAAATAAATTTTCTTTAGTTAAACATATATTTAAAAAGGAAAATGCTGTTAGAAATAATTCAAAAAATAATTATATAAAAAAAAAGAATACAAATTTAAAAGTAATATATATGAATACTGCTAATGAGAAAATTCCTTTAAATTTATCTGGGTTTACTTCTAAAAATAATATATTTAAAATTGAAACTGCGAAAAGGAAAAATTCACCGAATTATAAAAATAATGAATATAATAATAAACAAATTGGCTTATCAAGAAATAAAGGAAAAGAAAAAACAAAACAAGAAGTCTTGAAAAAGTTATATCTACCTTAAGAATTATACAAATATAATTTTTTATGTATATATAAATGTTTATCAAATTGAATAAATCTTATTTTTTTATTTTAATTTAAAAAAATAAAATTATAAAAACATTAAATTGAAAATTTTTTGATATTAAATATATAATTTATAATATAATCTTAAATAAAATAAATAAATATAAGAATTAACAACAATTATTTTTTTTTTTAGCACTGAAATTTGACAAATCCAAACTGGATTCTTGAACTGTTTCTCTAAAACCTTCTTCATTTCTACTTTTAATAATTGAAATACATTTATTAACAATATAATTCATCATATCACTAATACCTATATTTTTTTCAGCACTTGTTTCAAAATATTTAATATTTTTACCTTTTGCAAACTTTTCTGCTTCTTCAAAAGAAACTTCTCTACTATCACTTAAATCACTTTTATTACCAACAAGTACTAATCCCATATCATCTATATTTTTTTTTTGTTTTAATTCATCTAACCAGTAAATTATTCTTTCAAATGATTTTCTATTAGTTATATCAAAAGTTAAAATTGCTCCATCTCCTCCATTATAATATTGACTTGCAATATTTTTAAATCTTTCTTGTCCTGCTGTGTCCCAAATTAATACTTTTATTCTTTGGTTTTCTGATTGAATTATTTTACTTTTAAAATCTACTCCTATTGTTGCTAAACGATTTGTATTGTATTTTTCTTTTGTGAAACGAAGGATTATACTTGTTTTTCCTACTGAAGAATCTCCAAGTGTTAATATTTTTATTATATATTCATCAGACATTTTTTTATGTATTATTTTAAAATATTTTTTATAACTTTTAAAAAATATAATTATTTTTTATTTGTTATTTTCGAAGAATTTAAATAATTCTGGTTTAAATATTCTTTTGAACTTCTTGAAGAATAATTTCCAAATATATCATTTAATATTGGATTGCCTTTGAAACTTTCTTTTAAAACATTTTTAGTGACATTTAACTTTTTATCTGAATATTTTCTACATAATTCAGAATATTTTTTAAAGTCTTTATTATGTACATTCACTTGAATCACAGATTTTGATTTAGTTAATCTCTTATATATTAATTCATTTTCTTCTTTTATATTATCTTTAGAAAAAATGGAATTAAAATTAAATTTATGTTTTATAATAGGTAAAGTAAATTTTTTTCCTTTCCCCTTTGGATTTAACACTGAAAAAATTGGTTTTCTGTTTTTAATGTCGTTCAGATATTGTTTATGTTTTTCATAAGCACTAAATAAATTATATTAATATACTATATATTATCCATTAATCCATTTAAAGTTGGATAACAACCTAAATTTTTTATCATTTTTATCACTTTATAATTAATTAAATTAATTTAAAAATAATTTAAACTTTAATTTAAATTTTTTTTACCTTTTTATTGTTTAAACAATATTATCTTTTATACAATATTTTTTCAAAATATATAATGAACATTATTATTTAATGCCCTCCTCTATATCCTCCACCTTTAATCATTATTCTTCCTTTTTTACTTTGTTTTTTTGGTTTTTTTTCAACTTCTACAATTTCTTCTTTTTTCTTTTTTTGATTTTTTAATTTTCTCTTATGTTGATGTTCTTCTTCTTCAGAACTTTCTTCTTTATCATCATTTTCATTTTCTTCTTCTATTTGCTGTGCTCTTTGCATATCTTTTTTTTGTTTAATATAATATATTCTTTTCTTTTCTTTAAATCCTAAATTTTGATTAGTATAACCTTCATCTGTCATTCCTTTTCTATTCCGAGTATCTCCGTAATAATCATAATCACATTGAATTCCTAATTCAAAATCATCATCATCATCATTGCTTTCGTTATCAAGTTCTTTTACACCATTCTTATTTAAAGTCTTTGGTTTTATTTGAGTTGTATAATCTCCTGATTGACGCATAGAAGATCTTTTTCTTAAAGATAATTTTCTATGTTGACTCATTTGTTCATCACTTCTAATATATAATTCTATTTCATTAATGTTTTGTTGAGTGGCATAGTCTAAAAATTCCATGTAATCTGAATCATTTTTTATTTCTAATTCTATTCCTTCTTCATCGTTATAAAATATATATGCTCTATTTAAATCATATTTTTCACATATTGCTTCTGAGAGAATTGTAAAATTTATTGGAGGTTTAATAGTGACAATTTCCATTTTAAAATTTAAACTTAACGTAAAGGGGAATGAATCCATATTTAAGAAAATAATAAAAAATATTAATTTTAGAGAATAAAAAAGAAAAATTGAAAAACGGTTAAAAGATAAATAGAGGGGAAATAAACAATAAATAAAAAAATAAATAGATAAATTTTAAATTAGAAAAATTAACAAAAATATAAGTAAATAAAATAAAATAAAATAAAATAATAAAAAGATGAGAAAGAAATAACTAATAAATGAGTAAATAATAAAAAAATAAAAATAAGAAATAAATATGAAACGAAAAAGGTATACTGAGTGAAATATTTAAGGATTGAAAGTGCTATATTTGGAGTGATTGGGTATGAAATATTTGGACCTATCTTCTCCTATGATTACTCATTTTACATTTTATTTATTATATATTATTTGTTCTAAATTTTGTTTTTTTTGAATTGCCTATTTTCTTTATTCTTAAATGTTTCATTTAATTATTACATGGAGAAAATTTTTATTCAAAATATTTTCTTCCTGTTCCCATCAAAGTGCAATAACTTTAGAAAATCCTATTTGCTATATTACTTTAGTCATTATCTTATAAAAAATCAGAATTTGCAATATAATTTAATATTGCAATATATTAAAAACAATATGTTGATATTTTATAATTTAGAACAGGTAAAAAAGTATCAATATTATTAAATAAAACAATATTGGCTCTATTATCTTGTCTATTATCAATCTCTAAAAATATAGCAATAACAATCTCTCAAAATATGGCACTCATGGTCTTCCCAAATATTTCACACCTAATTGCCCAAAATATCTTAATCTTTATCCAATATATTTTAAATATTTTATTTTTTTATTATAAAGTCATTTATTTCTTTTTTATTTAATAAATTTAATTATTACATTTAATTTAAATTTAATATTTAATTTCCTTAGCTAATATACTTTTTTTTCAAAATATTTTTTTAATTAATTAATTTTCAATTTTCATTTAATCAAAATATGAAATTAATTTTTTATTTTTTTATATTATGAGGGAGAATATAGTAAATCTATGTATTTAATGATAATAATAAATTCTTCTATTTAAATGAGGTAATTAATATTGACATCAAGATATATAAAAATCAAAGTCTTTGAAATTCTATTTGAAAAGTATTTATATTAAAGAAGATGATAAAAATATTCTAAAGAGAATTATAAACAATATTTAATAGTGATTGATGATAATGATGGAATAAATAAGAGAAGAAGTATTGATTTTTCTAGAAATCAAGTTGGAATTAGGAAAGATATTATTATTCTTCCTTTTAAATTATTAATTGATTTTATATATTTTATGAGAAAATATTAATGAAAATACAAATATGAGAATAGAATGGAAAATCAATGAATTTAACTGTAAAAAAAACAAAATAAAAATAAATTGTTTTTAATATATATAATATAAATTTTCAATAAAGAATTTGATATATAAATATTATATTTCAATTTTAAAATTTAAAATCAATTTTTTTAGTAAATAAGACTTAGTGAAAAATAAAAATTCAAAATTTAATTATATAAGTCAATTTTTCTTTTCTTTTTCTACTATAGTAATTTTATAAATTTTTCTTTTTATGAAAAAATTATTTTTATTATATATTTGAAAATTTTAATGATTAAGGCAATTAAAGTTGAATATAAAATAAACTAAAAGAAAAAAAATATTAAAAGCTTATTGAAAAAAAATTTTTGATAACAATCAAAAAAGATAATTCAAAACAACTTATAAAATTAGCTAAATTTAATATTTATTTTTTTCACAATATGATTTTTATTTTATAATTTTAGTTAAAATTAGAATATTTAATAAAGATTTTTATGTATATTTTTTAGATATTTATAATTTAATTTTTTTTTATTTTTTTGTTTAAATCAAAGTCAAAAAAAAACCAAATTTAAATCCTTAATACAATTTATAAGGAACATTGTTAAAAAATATAATTTTATTAATTAATAATATCCTCTGTGACTATTTATTGAAGTTAAAATTGAACAACTAATGATGTTTATTGAAACAAAAAATAGAAAGTCTATTTAAATTATACTTTTTATTAAGAATAATTTAAATTAAAAAAAATAATTTATCATGAAAAAAAATAAAAAAAAAATCTTAACATATTATAGTTGATTTAATTCCTAAAAAACTAAATAACATTTTTGATTATGAAAAAATAAAAACAAAATAAAATAAATCTAAAAAATCTAAAAATAAGAAAAAAAGCATAAAATGAATCATTGAACATCAGAGAACCTAAATTTGAAGAAAAAATCTTTCAAAACTTATAATTTTTTTTTTTCTATTTAAAAACGTTTTTGTTAAAATATCAATATTAAAAATCTTATGGAAAAAATAAACAAAGATAAAAGTTTAAGCAACTATGAATCATTATTTAATGAGTCAATAAATCCTGAAACAATGGAAAATTTCTGGTCAAAACAAATGGATGAAATTTCTTGGGATAAACCTCCAACAAAAATTTTAGATAAGTCAAATGCTCCTTTTTTTAAATGGTTTCCTGATGGAAAATTAAATTTTTGTTACAATACTTTGGATAGACACATAAATAATAAAAAGGGAGATACAAAAGCAATTATATGGGAAAGTGGGTATAAAAAGCCCACAGAAATTTACACTTATAATGATTTATACAAAGAAGTAAATAAGTTATCTCAAATTTTATTAAATAATGAAATAAATACTGGTGATAGAATTATAATATATATGCCTATGATTCCTCAGTTAATTTATTCTATGATGGCTTGTTGGAGAATAGGTGCTATTCATTCTGTTGTTTTTGGTGGCTTCGCTTCTGATGAATTAAGTGATAGAATAAATGACTCTAAACCTAAAATTATTATTTGCGCTTCTTGTGGTATTGAACCTAGAAAATATATTAATTATTATTCTTTGGTTACTAAAGCCCTGAAAATGAGTAATTGTGGAAAAGATGTAAAAATACTTCTTTATCAAAGAGAAAATGCTGATAAAGTAAGTGAAAAAGAAATTAAAGATTGTGAATTTAATACTTTAATTTATAATGACGAAATGAAAAAGATTCCAGATGATACTGTTGTAAAATGTAAAAGTTTAAATAGCAATGATCCTTTATATATTCTTTATACAAGTGGAACTACAGGAACACCAAAAGGAATTGTAAGAGATATTGGTGGTTGTGCTGTCACTGCAAATTTTACAATGAAATATATTTTAAATTTAAATCAAGGAGATATTATTTTTAGCAGTTCTGACATCGGATGGATTGTCGGTCATTTATTTATTGTTTATGGACCATTATTAAGAGGGTCTACTACCATATTATTCGAAGGAAAGCCAATTGGAAATCCCGATTGTGGAAAATGCTTTGAATTAATTGAAAAATATAAAGTTAAAATTTTTTATACAGCACCAACTGTTGTAAGAGCTTATAAAAAAGAAGATCCTAATTGTGATATAATACATAAATACAATATGTCTTCTTTAGAAAGTGTTTGTTTATCTGGTGAAAGATGTGACCCAGAGTCATTTAAATTTATGATGAAATGTGTAGGAGAAGATAAATTAATAAATGATCATTGGTGGCAAACAGAAAGTGGATATCCTATATGCTGTAATAATATTAATATTCATAGATTTGAAAACATTGCAGGTGAAACTGGAAGACCAATGTTAGGTTTTAATGTAAAAATTGTTGATTTAGAAGATGAAGAAAAACCAATAGAAATTAATGAAAAGAATAAAGCAGGTTTAATTTGCATTAAAGTACCAACTCCTCCTTCATTTATGACAACTCTATATAACAGTGATGAGACTTTTAAAGAAAAATATTTTACTAAAGATTTACAATATTATATTACAGAAGATATTGGATTGTTTAATGATGATGGTTCTGTTACTATTTTAAGTAGAAATGATGATATGATTAAAATTGCAGGTCATAGATTAACAACTGGAAGAATGGAAGAAGTAATTTTAAAAAATAAAGAAGTAGCAGAATGTGCAGTTGTTGGTGTAAAAGATTTTTTAAAAGGACAATTACCTTTTGCTTATGTTATTATGAAAGATTCTGTAAAAAAAGAAGAATATGAAAGTGTTTGTAAAAAAATAAAGGATTCTATTGCATCAAATATTGGAGCTATTAGTAGATTAAAAGGAGTTTGTGTGGTTAATGCTTTACCAAAGACCAGAAGCGGAAAAATTATCAGAAAAATTTTAAGGAAAATTGCTGATGGAAAACAACCAGAAATTCCTCCTACTATTGAAGATATTAATGTTGTTGAACATATTAAAAACATATTTAAACAGAAAGTTTATTGAAGAAACATTTTTGTATTTATGATATATTTTGATTTGATTTATCCATTTATTTTTAACAATAATTATTACTTTGTTATTTAAATATATTAAATATTTTTTATAAAGAATCAAAAATTTATTTTTTAATGGTATTAATTTAAATATATAAAAATAAGTTTTTTTAATAAATAATCAAATAATTAAAAACAATAATTATTATAATTTAATTTTTTTTAAATTAAAAAACAAGTTCTAATCCTTGTCCAGTATCACCAGCTGTTAAAATTTTCATTTTTTCAGGAACAAATTTAACACATTTAATTCCTCCTTGTTTTTCACATCCATAACCCCAAAGAGTTTCCATTTTAGCTAAATTATAACAAATCAAATTACCATCACCACATCCAGCAGCAACAATATTTCCACACACATCTCCACAAAACACAGCATCAGAACTTTGTAAAGAACTAATTTCTGCAAAATCTTTTTGTAAATCAAAAGCCTTTAAAGTTTTATCAGCTGAACCAGTAACAATTAAATTATTTTTAGTAACACCAAGGAAATTAATAGCTGCTTTATGAATAGGTTTACTAAATATTTTTTCCATATTTCTCATATCAACAATATTTAAAAGACCATCATTTACTCCAGTAGTCATAATTAAATTTTTATCTTTTCCATTAGAATAAAATTGAATGTTTGAAACTTGACCCATATGCCATTTTCCTTTATGAACACATTTTTCATTATTTAAATCCCAAACAGCAATTAATCCATCTCTTCCAGCAGAAACACAAAGAGAACTTTGCCAATTTAAATCAGTTACTGGACCTTTATGAACTCCAGATAAACAAGCAAGAGAAGAAGAAGCACTTTCATTCCAAACTCTAATAGATGAGTCATAAGAACAAGATAAATAAACTCCACTTTTTTTATCAGCTACTATTTTAGATATAGAACCAGTGTGTTCTGAAAAAGTTTGACAACGAACACCAGATGCATCCCAAAGACAAATATTAGAATCCATTCCTCCACTTACTATTTTTCTATTAGGTAAAATTTGGACAGTTGTTACCCATTCTGTATGACCATACTTTTTTGAATATAACTGTTTTGTTTGTTTCCCATCACTTAAATTATATACTCTCAGACCATGATCTGTACTTCCTGTCACTACTATGTCTTTATTATTATCCATACAAAGAATTGGACCCCCATGTTCTGGAGTTAATGGAATATCACCTTTTGGTCCTTGATCTGAATCAAATGTTCCTAAACCTGTTGATATACTAAACATTTTTTTATTAAGGTATTATGTTTAATTTTTTTTTGTTTAATTAAAAAAAATGAAAAATTAAAAATTAAAGGCAAATTGAATACATTTAAAAGTTCATTAATTTTTATATTTTTTATATTAATAATTAAAAATAATTTTTAAAAAAATTAATCAAAAGACACTTCTGCTAATATATTTAAATAAAAAAAATAATAATTAAATATAGCTTAAATTATTTTTGAGTTTTTCATTTAATCCAAATTTAACTTTGGCAAGTTTTTCAGCATATTTTAAAGGGGCAGGAACTCTGACAGGTCCTCTCCAATTAGAATAAATAAAACATAAATCAAAAGTTAATTTTGGAATAATTTGAGGAGAATTCATATTTCCATATAAAACAGAGAAATTAGTAGGAGTAGCTGTTCCTTGAGTTACTTTTTGAGGTTGAATATAAAATTCAAATTCATTTTCTTTTGTAATCTTATCACAAACTAATAAACCACTTTCAGGATTTCCATAGTAATCATTGTCAAAAGCTTTATTTCTTTTATTATTTGGATTTATTATTTCAAAAAATTTAAGACTTGTCTTTTTATTAACTAAGATATAATAATAGGGAACATTTATATTTTCTAAAATATTAATATTTCCTTTTCCAGATAAAATTTGTTCAATATTAGAAACTTCTTCTTTAATATATTCTCTTTGTCCAAATCCAATACCTTGTCTATAAATAATAATTCCTTTTGGATATGAATTATTAATTTTAAAATATTCAATCATTGATTCAATTATGAAAGTTGATATTGGAAAATTAGTATTCAAATATTCAAAATCAGAAACATTAATTTTTTTATTAGTATATTTTGTTAAATTATTATTTAAAGTAGCACAAAAAGTAATTGAATGAAATTTTTCTCCTTCTGAAAAATAAGAAGAAGAATCAACACCAATAATCATTAATTTTCTATTTAAAATATCTGAATTAAAATCAATATTATAAGAAATTCCTCCAATTTTAGAATTCATTTGAATTAAAATATTACTTACAACACTCATAGAATTTTTATGTAAACTTTTGGTTTTGACAAATTGAGTGGTTATTCCTTCTTCTTCTTGACAAAAAGATTTCAATGAATCATAAAATCCATTTTTATCTAATTTATCATCTAATAATATTATTATTATATTAAATGCTTTTGTTTGCTCAATTTGAATAATATATTCTTTCCAATCATCAGGATTATAACTCTTCATTACATGAAATGAACAATTTTTAAATATTATATTATATCCTTTTGAAGCATCTTTCATTAAATCTGAAAATTTATCTTTTTCATTTTTATTTCTTTCAAGATATAAACATTTGAATCTAATTTGTTTTGGTTCATTTACTAAAAAAGGTTTTGATATATTATTTATTAATTTATTTTCATATGATTTAAAAGAAGGTAATGTTATTATTCTTCCAATGAAAGGACTTTCTTTTGAAGTATTTTCAATATCTATTCCATATTCATTTTTTAATTGATATGAGCTTTTTAAACAAAATTCTTTTATTTCATCATTTATTCTCTTTCTTACTTTAATTGCATTTTTTTCATTCATAAAAGAAACAATATCATTTAAATTATCAATCTTTTTAGTTGGATTTATTTTTGTAATATTTGTAATATTTTTTGTTAAATATTTATCTTCAAGCATTTCTTCATTTAAACCAACAACATAACATAATTCAGGAGGAATAAAAGTTACTGAATTTTGTTTTTTATTTCTTTTTACTTCTAATAAAGGTGAATTTGAATTAATTACTTTTCCAAAAAATTGTTTATAATATTCAACATAATTTAATGTAAATTTATCTTTTGTTATTGTTTTTTTATTTGCTCTTTGTTCAAAATTAACTTTCTCTACAATGAATCTTTGATTTGAATGAGATGTTTCTATTGATTTATCTTTAAACCATTCATTGATAATTTTCATATCATTTTTTGAAATTTTATTTGGATTTTCTAAAAAAGAATTAATTAATTGTAAACAATTAAATTGAGATAAAATTTTTGTTTTAACATCAACATTTAAATAAATTCCACTTTTAAGTATCATAACATTTGTAAGAAAACCAGGCATAATTTTAATAGTATTATAATCTTGACTTGCTTCTAATTCCTTTTCTTGATCTTTATTTCCAAAGAGTTTCATTACATATTTTAATGAAGGATTATGTCTTAAAATTTCTCTAACAATCATTTCAAATATTGTTTTTATTTCAGTTCTTCCATTATTATATTGATCTAACATATATTTCATATCAGTTTTCATTTCAATAAATTCTTTAGTTGGTTTAATTATTATTGAGTGACTTATTTGATTATAAATTGCAATTTTTTCTCTTACTTCTTTAACTTCTTTTGAACCAAATAAAGAATCTCCGCTGTGAATAAAAATACCATATTCTTCAGAAATTTCTTTTGAAATTCTATTTAAAATTTTTTTTTTGACAGAAGATGGAATTGGTTTTTCATTTTCAATTAAATAATGAAGAGAATATTGATATAAAGTATAATTTTTTGTGATAATTAATTTAAATAAATTTGCATATATTGGAATTTCTTCTTCTGCGTAAGTCAATTTCTTAAAATTTGGATTTGGAACTGGAGTAATATCTTCGAAAAATGAATTACTTTCTTTTCTCTCTTCTCTTTTCTCATTTTTTTTATTCATATTTGTTTGAACCGAAGAGGAATCATTTTGACTTTCTATATTTAAATCTTTAACTGATAAAATATCTTTTTTTTCTTCATTATCTGATTTTATATCTGACAATTTTTGTGTTTTTTCCATTATTTTTTATTTATTAATTCAATTTGAATTAAGTGTATTTATATTAATCTAATTATTTCTATTTTTTTTTTAAATTTACGAAAAATAATTAAAATCAATTAAAAATAATGTTTATTGTTATTTATAAATATAAATTATAAATGTATGTTAAAAATAGGAATAAAAATAAGCAAATGAAATTTTTAAGAAATAATTTTTTTATTTAGAAATTATTTTTATTATATACATTTAATAAATTATTTTACCAAATTATATGAACAAATATCTTATTTTTTCCATTTATTTCCCTTCATCTGCTAATTCTTTTTTTATTAAATTAAATAAATACTTTTTTTTGATTTGTAGTTCTTTCATAGTTTCTTGAGGTAATAATTCTTTAAATGTATGATTAATATAAATAAAAGTATTATTATCTTCTAATTTATATAAGACGAATTCCATTTCCTGAACATGAAACTTCACTTCTAAAGGTCTAAAAACTAATGTCCATTTTTCTTTATTAATATTTCTTTCTATTTTAACTATTTTAAAGGATCCTTCCTCAATTTTTTCTTTTTTTTCTTTCTTTATTTTCACTATACTTCCTACTTTTTCTTTTTCACCTTCACAACTATATTCTTTTATAATATGATGTTTTTTAAATATTTCTCCTAAATTTATTAAACAATCCCAAACTTTTTCTCTTGGAGCATTTATTATATCTGATTCAAAAACAAAAATATTTTCATTATTTTCTTGTAAAAAAACTTCAATATTATTTATCATTTCAACACAAATTTTTTTACATCCATTAATTACTTTTTTAAACTTTTCTTGTGGAATTTTTTCTGGATTGACTATTTTAACTTCAAAATTTAAAAGAATTGAGTTATCAAGAGTATTAGAAGTTAATTTAAAAAAATAAATAAAAGGAGTAGGAATTTCATGAGAATTTATATTCCATGAAAAAGATATTAAAAATTTTCCTGTTGTTATTTCTCCAATTGAATAATCAAATTTTATAGGATATGGTTTATCTGTAAATAAATATGGTAATTGAGTTTTTTGATTTAATTTTTCTATATTTTCTGTTTCAGTTAATAAGGAATATATTCTGTTTATATCATCAGAAATAAAAACATATGAAGCTTCATATTTTTTTGGAAAAGAATTTGATTTCATTAAATTAAAAAAAATAACAATTAAATTTTAAAATAATAAAATAAAAAAATTAATCTTAATAAATTAATTAAATATATTATATTTTAAAATTATCTTTAACAACCCATTTAGTTTTATCTTCATTTCTAAATTTAAATTGATTAACAGGAAGAGAAGGAGTTAAATTAACATAATTTTTAATTCCTTTTTCTTTTCTTGTAGTTGCAATTCCAAAATAACTTACAAATTTTTCTTTAGAAATATTTTTTTTACTTTTTTCTTTTTCTTCAAGTTTATATCTTTCTTCTTCTGTAAGATATGGAGAACTTACAGAAATAATATTTGCTAATGGAAGTTTTGGAATATTTTTTATCTTTTCTAATTTCTCTCTCATTGTAAAACTTCTTTTTTCTTTTTTTCTTATTTTTTCATTTCTTTCTTTTTCATTTTTATTTATTTTCTTATTTAAATTTTTATTATTTGAATCATCTTTGTTTAAAATTTCCATTGTACATTTTAATTCTTTTAATTCATTATTTTTTAATTTTTCTTTATTTAAATATTTCATTAATTCAAATCCACTATTTGAATTATTTAATGTTATATTTATTAATTTTTCTTTTAATTCAATATGATAATTTTTTTCTTTTGGTTTTCCTTTGAAAAAATTTTTTAAAATTTCATTTAATTTTTTAGTATTTTTAACATTAGTTATTTTTAATAATGTTTCTTCTTCAATTTCCTCCATTTAAAAATATTTTAAATATTTTTTATGTTTTTAAATCTAAAACAGATTCAATAAAAAATAAAGACCCAGAAAAATTATTAAATTCTTTTTAAATTAAATAATATTTATAAATATAACACATTTATTTAATATTAATATTTAACAACAAAAAAATTTAAATTTTTTCACACCAAAAATACTGAAATGAAAAGTTTCAAAATTTATATTTTGATTAACTAATTTATTTTCATTTTTATTTTCTGAATTATTTTTATCATCTCCGAAAAAAAAGGTAACTTTTTTTTTAACATTTAAATTTTTATTTTTAGATACATTAAATAATATAATATTATTATAATTATTTATTTGATTTTTTTTTTTATTCTCTTTTTTTTCTTTTTCTTTGTTTTCTGAATTTTTAAATTTACTTTTTTTAAAATTTTCTTTATTTTTTTGAATTGATTTTTCATCATAAAATAATTCTTTTGAATTATCATTTCTATTTGGAGAATTATTTTTAGATGTATTTTTAGAAGAATTTTTAGAATTATTTCTAATTGATATACTATTTAAACTATCTGAATAAGAAATTAATCTTTCTTCAGTATTATTATTATTTAATAAATTTCTCTCTTTTCTTTTCTTCTTTTCATTTGCTTCTGTTTCTGGTTTTAATTTTAGACTACTTTTTTTTCTAAAAAATAAATTAAATTTTAAATTTGAATCACTTTTTAATTTTTTATTTTTACTGAAATTATTCTTTTCCATTTGATTTTCTCCCATTATTTTATTAATAAGACAAGTTTCATAAAAATTATTCTTATTTCCAATTGTATCAAATAAATTATTACTGCTATTCAATTTATTTAAAGTATTTGTATTTTGACTAAAATCCCTTTTATTAATTTTTATTTCAGAAACATTTGAAAACTGATTTTTAGCATCAATCATATTTAATTTCATTTATTCATAAAATAAAATAAAATAAAATAAATAAATTAAAAAAAATGTTAAACTATGAGGGAGTAGAATATAATTTAAGTGCATTAATTCAATGGGAATTACTAAATAAACTTTTAACATCAATGATAAAAAAGCAAAATGAGTTAAATTCAATAATAAAAAGTGGAGGAATAAATATAAATCAAAATAATAATAATAATACAGAAACAAATTTTGAATCATTAATAGAAAGAGATTATGAACCAGAAATTGATTTACCTGATTCTTATGGAAAAGAACTTAAAGATAAAATAAAAAGCATTGAAAAAAAATTAAAAAATATGAATGTTTTAGAACAATGGATTAAAAATATTGAAAAAAAAACCAATAATTTTTCAAAATTAAATGACACAGTTACAGATTTAAAAAAAGATGTAGAATCAAATAAAAATGAAATTCAAGAATTAAATAAAAAAATAGAAGAATTAAATAATAAACACTTTAATTTAGTAACAGAAGTTAGAGAAGAAAAAAAAGAAGAAGAAGAAGATGAAGAAGAAAAAATTAAAATTGATCCACCAATAGAAGAAAAAATCCAAAAATTAGAAAAAGACAATGAATCCTATAAAAAAGATATATTAAATTTAAAAAATGAAATAGACTCAATTAAAAAGGATATAGAAGAATTAAAAAAAAACCAAAATAATCAAAATGAAAATAATAAAAATGAATTAAATAATTTAATATCTAAATTTCAAAATTTAGAAAAAAGTAACACAAATATAATGTCAGAAATAGAGAATTTAAAAACAGAAAAAGATAAAATGAAAAAAGAGGAAAAAAAAGAAGAAAATCAAATATCAAAAGAACAAATGAATCAAATATTAAAATTAATAAATGAAAATAAAGTAAATATATCAAATTTAGAAAGAGAACTTCAAAATTTATCATCAAAAACAAATACAGATAAAATAAAAAATCAATTAGATGAATTATTACAAAATATGGAATTATTTGCAACAAAAAGTGATATAATTCCAATAAAAGAAAAAATAACAGAATATCAAAATGAAATAGAAATATTAAAAGATAGTATTCAACAACAAGATGAAATGATAGCAAAGGCAAAAAATGATGTTTTAAATTTTTCAAAGAAAATAGAATCGTTTTCTGGAATGTTACTAATGTTACAAAGTGAATCAGGAACAAAATCATCTTCTTCAAATGGAGGACAAAGTAGAGGAGGAGTTGATCCTGTTGTTTTTTCAAATGCAATGAAAATTATTAATCAACAAATTTTAAACTTACAAAATGATTGCAATGAATTTAGAAGAAATTTTAATGAAATATTACCTTTATTAAATAAATTATCAACAGTTGATGATTTAAGAAATTTAGAAGAAGTATTAAAAGCATTATTAGAAGAATATAAATTATTAGCACAAAGGAGATTTGCAGATAAAATAGATACACAGAGAAATTTAAAATTATTAGATACTCAAATCAAGCATTTTATGAATGAATACATAGAAAAAAATGAAAAAGGAGATAATTGGATGTTAGCATCTAAACCAGTAGGTGGATATAAATGTGCTTCTTGTGAAAGATATCTTGGTGAATTAACTAATAAATTTGAATATTTACCTTGGAATAAATATCCAAATAGAGATTTTGTTGATAAACCTTATAGAATGGGAAATGGATTTAGTAAAATGTTACAAAAATTAAGCTTAGATGTTAAAAAAGAGAGTGAGAATGTTAATAATATTTCTATT
>JAEEGK010003032.1_pt1 | contig 42041 bp, 28 predicted proteins | sample 8958771 | NCBI WGS metagenome assembly JAEEGK01 (sample SAMN16246547, study PRJNA631951) | gut metagenome | biome: gut microbiome; feature: rumen; material: SC-attached | host: Bos | place: Iran: Karaj | collected 2018-10
AGCAATCTATAAACACCCAGGAAAAAAATTCTAAAATTAATATGAGCTCTAAAAAAAGAGTTTTTTTTTATTCTAAAAAATAAGTAAAAGATACATTATTAATTTCTCCTTTAAATTGTTTGGATTTATTTGATACTATATTGAAAAAAACAAATATTGGAAAATTAATTAAATATATTAATATTAATGTTCCTGAAGGAGAATTTAAAGATTTTTCAAATGCAGTTTATAAAAATTTAGAAGAGCAAGTTGTTGCCCAATTATTTCAAAAAAATAAATAAAAATAGAAAAATAAATAAATATTAAAATACAAATTTAAAATTTTAAATATCATTAATTTTAAATATAATAAATAATTCATATGAAAGATGAAATAAATCAAGATTTATTATTTCAAATAAAAACAGATGAATTTTCAGATTCAAGTTCAAAAAAATCTCACATAAATAAAGAAAGTGAAAATTTAGAATTAAAATTAACAAATCAAACAACAAATAATGAGCAAAAAGAAAATACTAATTTTTTATTAAGAGTTAATTCAAATTTATCAGAACAACATTTTGACAATGTATCTCTTTTTATCTTTAAATCAGATAATCCATTTAGATTAAAACTTCAATATATAGTATCATTAAAATTATTCTCAGCAGGAATCATAGTTTTAATAATATTAAATTCAGTATTTTTAATTTTTGAAACAATTCCTAAATTAGAAAAATTAGGAAAAATATCAGATTATATTTTTACAATCTTATTTACAATAGAATTTTTAATGAAAATAATAGTTTATGGTTTTGTTTTAGATGATAATTCATATCTAAGAGATCCTTGGAATTGGTTAGATTTTATAGTTATTATTACTGGATTAATGAGTTTTTTTCCTACAATAAATGCAAATTTATTTTCTTTAAGAACCTTCCGTTTACTTCGTCCTTTAAAATCAATAAATAAATTACCTAATATGAAAATATTTATTATCACATTAATTAATTCTTTAGGTGATTTAGGTAATATTTTCTTCTTAACTATATTTATTTTTATCATTTTTGGAGTCACTGGATTAAGTATTTGGAGTGAAAGACAACATTATAGATGTAGAATTTCTACTGAAATAATAAATGGAACTTTACCTTTAAATTTAACTTTTAAAGGAAGTTTATGTGGAGGAAAAAATACTTGTGGAAATAATAAACATTTATGTATTGATTCAATGAAATATTATTTAGAAAAGAAAATAACTAATAAAAGTTTAATTGATGCAGAAAATAATTATTATTCTGTTAATTATGGTGTTAATAGTTACAATAATATTATTTCTTCTGTTTTTACTAATATATATACTTATACTGGAGAAGGATGGGCTAATGTTATGTTACAATTTATGGATGGATATCAATATTATCTTTCTTTTTTATATTTTTTTTTTTCTCTTATTATCAATTATTATTTTATGCTTAATTTAACAATAGCAATGTTACTTTATAATTTTGAAAAAACTAGAAATTTTAATGTTCAAAGAGATAATTATTTAAATAGAAATCTTAATGAAAATAACAATGAACAAAATAAAAATGAAAAAAGAATTATTGGAAAACAAATTATTAATAGTTTAAATGCTCATAATAATACTATTGAAGTTACTAAGAGATTATATAGATTAAAATATATTCCTTTAAGAATGCGAAAAGTAGAAAAAAAAAAAAGAAGAAAATTTAAAAAATGTAAATTTCCAAAATTATTTCAACAATTTCCAATAAAAAGTATTTATCATAGGAACTATAAAATAGCATTTGTTTGTTATTTTATATATCATCAACCAATAACACAAATGTTTTTTTATATATGTATTTTATTATATGCAATAATATTAACATTAGATAGAGTAAATATACCAAAAAAAGAAAGTAGATTCATAGATTTAACAAATTTTATTTTAGTAATAATTTTTTCATTAGAAAATTTACTTCATATTATTGGAGCAGGAATAAAAGAATTTTCAAAATCATATTTTAATGTATTTGATTGTGTTATAGTATATATAAGTTTAATTAATAGTATTACTAAAGAAGTAAGAAATAAAGATGTTTCAGAAAATGTTACTACAATATTGAGAATGTTTCGTATTTTAAGAATGTTTAAATTATTTGAAAAAAGACAATTTTTTAGAGTAATTTTAGAAAGTATTAGAATAAGTGTTTTTAGAATGGTTGATTATATTTTAGTTTTTTTTATTTTTTTATATATGTTTACTTTACTTGGTTATTCTTTATTCCATTTAGGTTTAAAAGATAATGTCTATAATTATAGAACTTTTATTTCTAGTTTAATTACTACTTTTAGAATTATTATTGGTGATAGATGGCAAATTATTTTTTATAGTTGTTTCAAAGAAAAAAATATTTCTAATTTTGCTATATATATTTATTTTATTTCTATTATGTTTTTTGGTCATATTGTTTTAAATAATATTTTCTTAGCTTATTTAGTTGAAAATTTCATTAAAACAAAAAGAATTTTAGAAAAGAATGTTAATGTGAAAAATTTTATGTTAAATTTATGTTATCAAGTTTCAGATTTTCATTATTTCCAAATAAAAGATATAACAAAGAATAAAAAGAAAAAAAAAGAAATAGATTCATCAATAAAAAGTTTAGATAAAGTACTACAAAAAATGAATAATAAGAAATTGTTATTGGAAGAAGAATTTAAATTTATTGTCAGAATAAAAATTGATTTTACTCAATTTAAAGCTTTTATTGTTCATAATGAAGAAAATGTGGAAGATAAAGAAGAAGAAATAGATAATAAATCAAATAATCAATTAAATGATTTTTTTAACACAGAATATAAATTAGAGCAAAATACAAATATTAAAGTTAAAGTTTTTGAAAATAATACTTTAAAAGCAAAAAATCCAATTTTAGATAAAATTGATATTTTAGAGCAATTTTTAGATAATGTTCCTTTTTACAAATTTAAAATTAAATATTGGCAACCATATAAAAGTAATGAAAAATTAATAGATCAATCAACACTTTTATTTCAAAAGAGTTTAGAAGAACAAACAACAATAAAATCAAGATCACAAAGTCAAAGTATGAAAAATGTAAAGAAAAGAGGGAAAAAAAAATTTTCCCTTTTTTTAAATACTCCAAAAAGTAATAGAAATTTAAATAATAAATTGGGTTTTAATTCTAAAATAAATAATAATAATAATAATAGTAATAATAATATTAATGCAAAAATTATAAATTCAAATCCAGTGAAAAAAGATGATAACAATCCAGATAATTTTGAAATAAATGATGAAGAATTAATGAAAAGAATAACAGACTCTTATTCTTCAAATGAAAATAATACATCATCAAATGAAGATGATTATATTTCATCAGATAATGAAACAGATAATAAAGAAAGTGATAATATTTCCAATATAAAATCAAGTGAAAATTCAAATAAAAATAATGAAAATAATGATATTAAAAAAATAGGAACTTCAGCTCCATTAAAAAGAAGACCTTCTTTAGTTTTTAATGAAAAAGAAAAAAATATGTTACAATTAGAGGCTTTAAAAAATTTATCTTCTCAAGAACATAAATTACCTACTCAAAGTAATTCTTCTAATAATGAAAATGAAAGTGAAAATTCTTCTCGCATTATTACTCCTAAAAAAAAAAATTTAAAAATTAATATGACTTATAAAATTTGGTTTTATATGAAAAATAGTTCTCTATTTATTTTTCATAAAGATTTTACAATTAGAAAATTAATAAAAAAATTAGTATATCATCGATTTTTTAATTTTGTTATTTTATTATTAATTATTTTAAACTGTATAGAAATGTGTTTAGATAATAATTGGATTGATCCAGATTCAAAAAAAAAAAGTGCAATAAATATCATAAATAAATTTTTTAATATTACTTTTTTAATAGAATGTGTGTTAAAAATAATAGCAAATGATTTTATATGGAAAGATCCAGAAGATTTAAATTCAATAAATAATATAAAAAAAATAATAGCAGAATATGAAAATTTAGATAAAGAAAATAATTTTGAAAATTCATCTGATTCAGAAGAAAATAAAGAGAATAAAATAAATAAAGAAAAAACAATAATAACTCTTCATCCAATAAATGATCTTTTAGAAAAGAGAAAATTAAAAGAAAAAGCAAAAAAAATATTATTAAATCATCCAGCATATTTAAGAGATTCTTCGAATATAATAGATTTTATTTGTGTTTGTTTTGGAACAGCAGATTTGTTTGTAAGTAGAGATTTATCATATTTTAAAACTTTAAGGGCTTTTCGTGCAATAAAACCAATAAGATTATTAGCTAAAAGTGATAATTTAAATTTAATGATAAAATGCTTATTTAAATCTCTTCCTTCAATTGGTTCTGTTATGCTTGTTGCAGGATTAATAATATTTTTATTTTGTTTGCTTGGAGTAAATTTATTTAAAAAAAAGTTAAGTTATTTCTGTGATAATTTCAATTATTCAAATCAAAAAGATTGTGAAGAGAATGGTTTTTTTTGGTTTAAAAATCCTTTTAATTTTGATAATTTCTTATATTCTTTTTCTACAAATTTCCAAGTTATTATGTCTGAAAATTGGGGAGATTTAATGGTTATTGCTCAAAGTAAATATAAATCAAGATGGATTTATTGGTATTATTTTGTTATTGTTATTTTAGGAAATATGATTATGTTAAATCTACTTGTTGGAGTCTTAATTGAACAATTTAAAAGTATTAAAGAAGAAGAAACTAATTATTTCCTTTTAACTGAAGGAGAAATTGAATGGATTCATGTTCAAAAAGTAATGTTAAAACAAAAACCTTATATATTTATTCCAGAAGAAAAATATGTTTCTGAATTTAAAGCTTTATGTATTAAAATTATTTCTTCTAAATGGTTTGATAATTATATTATTGTTTCTATAATTTCTTCTTTTTTAGTTTTAACTTTGCAATATGCATATGCTCCTAAAGGTTATAAAACTTTTTTAGATACTTTAAATTATATTTTCACTATTCTTTTTAATGTAGAAATATTTCTTAAAATTTATGTTCAGAAAAATGCATTTTTTTATTTAAATTGGAATATTTTTGATTTTGTGATATTATGCTTATGTGATATAATGGTAATAATAAATATTGCAGTTAAAATAGGAGGAATATCAAAAATATTTTTAGTAATAAGGTGTTTAAGAACATTAAAATTAATAAGAAAAATACCTTATTTATCAAAAATAAAATCAATAATAGATTCTTTATCATATTTATCATTTAGTCTATTAAGTGTGGCGGTGATAATGTTTTTAATAATAATGATATATGCAAATATTGGAATGAGTTTTTTTGGTAATTTACCATATAGACAATTTATAAATAATAAATTAAATTTTAGAAATTTCTTAACATCAACAATTCTTCTTTTTCAAATAACAACAAAAGAAGAATGGAGTAATTTTATGTATGAATCAGCATATCATGATTGTAAAAATCCACAATCACAAACATATAAAGAAGATTATTATTGTTATTATTATAATATAACATGTTATCCAGAATCTCAAGTCAATTATAAATCAATGAAAGAAAATAATATGTTTTCATGTGGAAATAATTTAAGTTATTTTTACTTTATTTCATTTATGATTATAGGTCCTTTATTTATAATGAATTTATGCATCGTTATGGTTATTGAAGGATTTAATGAAGCTGTAAGTGATAATGAAGGTTTATTAACTGTTGATTATTTAGAACAATTTATTAAAGTTTGGAAAAAATATGATTATCAATGTACTAATTTAATTAAACCTTATGAATTTGTTTTAATCTTTAAAGAATTACAACCTCCTATTGGAATTAATTATGATAGATTAATTTGGAGAATTAATTATAATAGAGAAGATGAAAGATGTAATTTATTATCTCATAGAAATTTTATTAATTTAATTCATGAAAAAAATTTAGAAGCCAATGATTTTGAACATTTATGTAATGAAACTAAAAATGCTTATGAATTTAAAGAATATTATATAAGTAAAGATTTAAAATTTGACACTAATGATAGTGAAGTAATGATTTTAACAAATAAATTATTAATTAATCCAAGTGAATTAAATGAAAATAATAGATTGAATGAAAAATATGAAAAAAAAATAAAAATATTAACAAATGTAAATAATAAAGATAATATATTTAATGACAGTAATTCTGAAGATAGTAAAGTCAATGAATTAGGAAATAAAGCAAAAGAAAAATTTAAAGATTTATATGTTCATTATATTGAAGCTTGTTTAGCTTTAAGTAGATTTGCAGTAAGTACAATGTGTAATTGTACTTTTGAATCTTTAAGATATAATTTAGTTAATTCATATACTAAAAAATTATGGATAAATGAATTTGGAAATGATAAATATTATGTTTCTAATTCTTATTTAGATAGTAAAAAAAATAATGAAGAAATTAAATTAAGTGAATATTTAGCTTCTAAAATATTATATATGAAATTATTGAAAAGAAAAATTATTGATGTTAGAAAAAAAATAATTGAAAAACAAGAAGGTGAAGAACAGAAAAATTTAATTAAAGAAATGGGAACTTTTAAAATTGAAAAAGAGAAATCAACAGCAACTTTTAAAAATTATTTTAATATAATTAATAAAATGAAAGAAAATAAAAAACTTGGTATTATAGGAAAACAAATTCATTTTGGAAGATTTAATCAAAATCCTGTTAACCCAAGTGAAAAACTTTCTTTAGTTTCAAGAGGTAAAAGGATAAGTTTTTTTGCTCAGGACACAAAAAAAATTAAAGATTTACATAATTCTAATTTTTATAAGAATGATGATTTGAAAAATAATTGATATAATTACTTAATTATTTTAATATCTTTTTTATTTTACTTATAATAATAATTAATATAAAAATAATAAAATGAATATTCACCAAATTAATATTTATTCAAAAATAAAAAGAATTATTTATAAATAAAGATAAAAACTTATAAAATGGAACAAATAACTCAAAATCCTTTATTAAATGAATTTCTTCAAAAATACGATAAAAGAGATTGGAATGATGTTATATTAAAATTGTGTTTAATATCTTTAGGATATTTAAATTCTACAAATCCAAAACCAGTATATTCATTTGATGAACTAGATGATGTATTATTAAATTTCCAAAATGAAAATAATCCAAATCAATATTCTCAAAATAATCCTAATCAATATTCTCAAAATAATCCAAATCAATATTCTCAAAATAATATGAATAATTCAGATATAAAAATATCAACTCAAATGATGAATAATCCTAAATTTTCAAATTTTACTTATGAAAATAAACAAAATAATAAACAACCTTACGATATATCTTTCCAAAAAGATAATCAAAATCCTTTATCAAATTCAAATTATTCAAATATTAATCAAAGAGGAGTAAGTAATTTAGATAATTCAATACCAAGTAATCCAAATATAAGAAATCCATTTGAAAATAATATGAATATGACAAATAATATGAATATGACAAATAAAAATATTCCAGAATATAAAAATAAATATGATAACAATCCTAAATTTCAATCAATAGATTCTCTAAGTTTAAGTAATAAATATACTTATCAAAATTGTGTTCCAGATCCATGTTGTTATAATCCTTATTGTGATCCTTGTAATCCTTGTTATGATCCTTGTTGTTGTATTTGTAAACCTATTTGTTGTCCAATTCAATCATCTAATAATATTGGTAGTTTTAATAATAATAATTTAAGGGGGAATAATTATTCTTCTCCTTTGAGAAATAATTATCAAAGTAATAATTTTAATTTATCTAGTTCTGGTTTAGGAAATAGTAATTATTCTATTAGGAAACCTTGCCCTGATTGCAAATAAAATTTTTTATGAAATTTTATTTTTTTTTGATTTAAAAAATATTAGTATTGTTAATTTTTATTTTTATTATTTTTTATGGGAAACTAGATTTTTAAAATTTAAATAACTATTAAAAATAATAAATATTTTATTTAAATATTTTTTTAACTTTCATCATTATTTCCTTTTTTTATTATATTATCAAAAAATGTCACATTAGAATTAATATCATTAACAAAACTTTCCATTAATTTTTGTTGATTATTATAATATTCATTAAAAGAATTTAAATTATTTTTACAAATTAAATTTTTAATCATTTTAAACTGATTAATAAGTCTATTATTATAATAACCATAAGTTAACTTTAAGTGATAAACATTTTCAGTTTCTTTAGTTAACATTTTAGAAAAAGCATATTCTTTATTTTTTTTTAATTCATTTAAATCTTCATTTCCATCAAATTTTATTTCCCATTTTGTAATATCACCTTTATCAAATAAACTTTGTTTTTTCAATTGTAATTTTTCTTCAGCTTTAATATAATTAATTTTCTGATTTTCAACTTTAGTAAAAAAATCTTTAATAGAAGTAAATTCCCTTCTATAAAATTTAAAAATAGATTTAAACTTATCTAAATAATCACTTTGACTTTTAATTAAATCACTCCAAATTTGAAAATGTTTATCAATATTTTTATAAGCATCACAAATATTTTTATCTAAAGTTAATTCATTTTTAGAAATAACTTCCATAATTTCAGAAATTTGTTTAAATTGAACACTAATATTTTTCATTCTCTCATTTATTTCATCAATTTTTTCAGAAATAGAATTGTAAGCTTCAATCATATATTCAGAAGCATATTTAATTTTAATAACATAATTATCACTTTCTTGATTAACAATAGAATTTTCTTTCCCAGTAAGAGATTTAAAATTAAGCAAATTATTAGGTTTTTTCATTTTATCATAAACATTTTTTTTTGTATTAAATTCACTTTCTTTTTCGATTGAAACAAAATCATAAATTATTTGAGAACTTTTTAATAAAGGATCACTTAAAATATAATCTAAAAAATTTTTCATATCATCAATTCTTTTATTAACTAAATCTTCACTAAATCTATCTCCAATATTTTGTTTTGATAATCTAGGAATGACATTACCTGGAAATAAATGTGTTAATATTTGTTGTAACCAATCAAAATCTGAAAATCTTCTTCTTACTGTTGTATTTAATTCACTTACTTTTACTTGATATGTTGTGTATGATTTTGAAAATATTGATGATGCTTCTACTTTAACTGGTGAATCTATTGTTAAAGTTGGATTTTCTATTGATGATAATGGAGTTGTCTCTATTTTTTCACATGAAAATGATGAACTTAATGGAGTGTCTTTTCCCATACTTTTAGATATTAATTTTTGAAGTTTTTCTTCTGGTTTTTCTTCCTCTTTCTTTTCTTCCTCCTTCTTTTCTTCCTCTTTCTTTTCTTCTTCTTTCTTTTCTTCTACTTTCTTTTCTTCTTCTTTCTTTTCTTCTTCTTTCTTTTCTTCTACTTTCTTTTCTTCTTCTTTTTTATTTAATTCTTCTTCTTTTTTCTCATTTTCTTCAAGTTGGTCAAGTCCTTTCATTAAATTTCCATATACATCATTCTGTTCTTTTGGATTTTCTTCTTTTTTTTCTTCTGGTATTTTCCCTGTTTTTTCCTTTACAAATTCATCAACAAACTATAATTAATATATTATATTTATTACCATTTTAATCTCTTCTAAACTCCATTGAGAAATATCTGTTCCATTTTCTCCTTTATGTTTAACCATAAAATCCATAAATTCTTGTCCATTTAAACCTTTGTCTAAAATATTTTCTCTCAAATAGATTTGCTTTTGTTCTGTAAGATCTTCAGTCATTTTTTATAATTTAAATCATTGAAAAAATTCATTTATTAAAAAAACAATGAAATATTATGACAATTAAATTAATTTTTTTATTACATTTAGATATTTAATAATCATAAATAAAAATTATTTAAAACTTTATTTATTTCAAATAAATTTGCAAAAATATAAAAAACAAATTATTAATAATTACAAATCCCAATTATACACTTTTTGTTTTTTATTTATTTATAATACATATGATTAATAATTTATTATTTGATTAATTTAATCTTTCATTTAATTGCTTTTGTTTTTCTAAACTAATAACACTCATTATTTCAATTTTATTTTTAATATTTTTCCCAATTTTAATATATTTTTTATCTTCACCTTCATTTTTAATAAAGGGACTAATAAATAATTTTTCATCTTCTTTATACCCAGTATTAATAATAGCTCCTTCATTTAAAGCATTAATTAAATTTTGTTGAAGAGAAAAATTAGGATTAATATTATTAACAAAATCACTTTTTATAAAATTACTTAAATTACATAAACAATTATTTTTATAATAACATTCATCTTTAATACCATAAAAATTAATAAATTCTTTTAAATATTTAAAACTATTTTTAGAATCAATTGTTATTTGTTCTCTTAATTTTAATAACTCTTCATTAAATTTCATAAATCTATTATATTCACTATGATTTGCGAATTTGTTTTTATAAGTTAAAGGTAAATTAGGAGAAATTGGTATTTTATTTATTTCTTTTCTATTTATTAAAGCTGCGATTGGATTTTTATTTTTAACAAACATTAAAGTAATATTATTTTTATTTTCTGTGAAGAATTTAAATAAATTTGTATCATTTAATTTATTTGTCAATGATAATTTGTTTTTTGAGAGAAGATTGTTTTTTATTTTTATTAATTTTTTTTTTTCAAATGTTTCAAAAACTTTTTTAATTTGGTTTTCATTGCTCTTTAATTCATTTAAATTAAAAGTTCTATTTGAAGAATCTGTTCTTGGATCTAGATAATTAGTAACAATAAAAGATTGTTGAACACTTGATTTTTTTGAATTATCTATTAATTTATTTTTTCTATTTATAGACTGTTTAAAAATATAATTTTTTATTGAAGGTAAAGGTCTAAAATTATAGTTTGAATTTAATTTGGGTAATTTTTTTTTTAAATATTTATTTTCAAATATATTTCCAGTGCTTAAAGATCTAACTTTCATTTTTTTATAAATAAAATTATAATTATAGTGAAAAAAAGAAAATTTATAATAATAATATAAAATTTTCCAAAAATTCATAATATATATAATTTTAACAAAAAAATATATTTTTAAACATTACTATCATTATCAATATTTTCTTTTTCTTCTTCATCATTTTCATTTTCTTCTTCGTGATTTTCATTTTCTTCTTCATGATTTTCATTTTCTTCTTCAATATGTTCATTGTCTTCTTCATTATTATTTTCATTTTCTTCTTCAATATTTTCCTCATTATTATTTAATAAATTTTCTTTTAATGTTTTTTGTTCTTCATTTTCATCTTCTTCATTTTTTCCTTCTTCTTCTTCATTATTATTTTCTTCTTCTTTTAATATTAATTCTCCTTTATCAATTCTTTCTTGCATTTCAAAAATGTAATTTTTTAACTTTTCATTTTCCTTTTCTTTTATATTATAAATATCTTTCACATCTTTTATATTTTTTCTTTCTATTTTTATTTTCTCATTCAACTTTTTAATTTCTTGTTTTTGTTTAATTAATTCTATATTTATTAATTTTGCATCTTCATTTAATTTATTCATTTGTTTTGTAGAATTACTAATCTTTAAATTGTTATTTTTAAATATTTGTCTTTTTATTTCAATAGTATCTTTATATTCATTTTGAATATTTTTTTTTTCATTTTCTAAATTATCAAATTTTAAAGAATAATTGTTTAAACAATGTTCAGGAACTAATTTAGAAATAATATCAAATTCTTTATCTCTAAATAAAGATTTAACTTTATTATTTTTTGATCGTTCTGTAAAAAAGCTTTTAATAGGTTTATTTTTTATAAATATTTTATAATTATTATTTTCATTTCTAATTTCATTCCATAAAGGATTTAAAGTAACTTTTAATTCTTCTTTTTCTCTTCTTTCTTCAGCTTCTAAAGATAATTTAAATTTTCTTCTTATTGGATTTAAAAAAGAATTTTCTCTTTTAGGAATATATTTATTTTCTTCGCTTAAAATATTTTTATTTTTATACGAATTTACTTTTATTTCATTTGATTCTTCATCATAATAACTCAATGTATTATTATTTAACACTGATTGAGATAAAGATTGATTTAATATTATTTTCTTTTTCTCAAAATCTAAATCATTTCTTAATAAATTATATTCATATTCCATTTGTTTTAATTTTTTTTTACATTTTTGATGAACTTTTATTTCTTCTTTCATATTTTTTATTTCTTTTTCTATTTTTTCATTTTTATCATTTATTATTAATAAATTATTTAATAAATTATACTTTGTTTCTTCATTATTTCTTTCTAATATTTTTTCAAAAAAATGTTTTTCTCTTTCTAATTGAGGAATTAAATGTATTAAATTTTTTATTTCTTCTTCATGTAAGTTTATTCTTAATTTTATTTTTTCACTTTTATCTTCATAATCTTCATCTTTTATTCTTTTAAATCTTACTGATTTTATTTGATTTGAAACTTCTTCTTTTATTAAAATTAATTTATTAAATAAATTTTTATTTTCATTTGTTATTTTTTTATATTCAATTTCTTTATTTTCTAATTCTAAATTTATTTGCTTTAATTCGTTTATAGTTTGTTCTTTTTCTTGCTTAATTAATTCATTATTTTTTTCTAATTTTTCATTTAAATCATCATTTTGCTTTTTTAAAGTATTTAATCTTTTTAATTTCTTTAATTTTGGTTTTGGAATATTTTGTATGTTTAAATCTGGATTTTTTAATTTTACACTTTTTCCTCCTTTTTCTCCTGTATTTGTTAATTTATTTTTTAAAACTTTAAGATTATTATTTTTTGGTTGTGTTTTTGAAGACATTTTTTTAATTTATTCTCAATAAAAGATTTTACTTGAATTTTTTTTATTTAATTTACAAATATAAATTATTAATTAAAAAATAATTTTTATCTTTATAAGAGAATTATATCTTAATAAAAAATATAAAAATTTGATATTATTTTTTGAAGGGAAAAAACCTTAAATTAAAAAAATATTATATTAAATCAAAAACAATAATTTTTATTTATTTCTTAAAAAAATGAGTACAGAAGAGATAAAAAAAGAAGAACCGGTGGAAATAAAAGTAGAATTTGGAGATATAAATAAAAATAATTATAATCAATTAAAGCAATTAAACAATTTATCTCTCCCAGTTAGATATCAATATGGTTTTTATTACAGAATAATAAATCATTTAAGATATGGAAGATTTGCATATTATAATGATATTATTGTTGGAGCAATAACTTGGAAATATGATAAATTTGGAAATGAAAGAAATATTTATATTATGACTATTAATGTTTTAGAAAGTTATAAAAGACATAAAATTGGAAGTCAATTACTTCAAGAACTTATTAGATTGCATAAAAATATGAAAGAAATTTCCTATATTAATTTGCATGTTCAAATTTGTAATGATATTGCTAAAAAGTTTTATGAAAAAAATGGTTTTGAAGTTGTTAAAACTCTTGAAAATTATTATACTGATATTGAACCTAAAGCTGCTTATTATTTAAGGTTTAAATTACATTAAATATAATTTATTTTTAATGAAAAATTAAAAATATTTTGTTTTTTTATTATTTTTTTATTATATATTTATTACATTAATTATGGATGCTTATAAAAAATATTAAATTAGAATCTCAAATTTATGATATTAATATTATTTTTTTAAATTATCTATTACTTAATTGAATATGAGAATAAGGAAATTATAATGGAAAAATAAGAAGTAATTCAAAAATATTATAAATTTGATTAATTTTTAAATTAAAGGAATAGGAAAACAAATAATTGTTTATAAAAAAACTTTTTGAGTAAATCACTCAAATTCAAAAACAAAAAATAATAGTAATAAAATAAATATTTGAGATTTCTGAAAAATTAATATAGAAGTAATATATAAGGTGAAATATAATCTTTTCATGTAATATTAATAAATGAATTATTTATAAAGTAAGTATTAGAATTTTGTTGTATAATAATTTTTTTGATTTAACATTAATTTTTCAGTAAAAATAAAAAAGAAAATATAGTATCATTTATTTAATTTAATAGTATATTTAGTTATAATTAAGTTTTCTTTTCATCATTTTATATTATTCATTTCTACTATATTTAATTTTATCTAAACTTTTTCAATTAAAATATTAAATTAATTAAGTCTCTAAAAAAAAAAAAAATTGAAATTCAATTTACCTAATCAATATAAAATTTAAACTATTTTTCTTATTCTAGATACTTTCTTATTTCCTCAAATCAATGAAAAAAACAAAAAAATAAATTAAAAATCGACAGAATTAAAATTCAGATATTAAAACAATAATTTATAATTTATTAATTTCCAGATCAATATGTTATCAGAAGTTCAATCCAAAAATATAAGAGTAAAATAAATAAAAATTAAAAATAGCCAAAATGTCAAATTTGTTCAAAAACATTTGTAAATAAATCAGTATTAAAAAAACACATAAATGGAATTCATAAAAATATAGCAGAATATAAATGTAAATATATTGATTGCGGAAAATGTTTTAAAACAGGATATAGATTATATGTTCATGAACTTTCTCATCAAGGAATAAAACCTTATAAATGTAATATTTGTAAAAAAAGTTTTACTGAAAAAGGAACTTTAAAAGTCCATTTTAAATCTCATTTAAAAAGAAATAAATTTAAATGTGATATTTCTAACTTTGAAATCAAAAATGAGAATAAGATCAAAGAATATTTTGAAAATAAATATAAGAAGTTAAAGTATATATTTTATTAATTAGTTTTTTTTAGCTTTTTTAAATGTCACTATTGTGATTTGGATTTTGAATTAAAAAATGATTATCAAATTCATTTAAAGAAACATAATGATAAAAAGTTAAATTTAATGAATTATGAATCAATTGAAACAAGTTCAAATGATTATTCTAATAAAAGTAAAAATGAAAATATGTATGATAGTTCAAAATTAATTCCAATAACTGTAATTTGTTTTGGATTATATGTTTATTAAATAATTTGTCTTTTAATATAACTAATTATATCAAATTATTTAAAATAAATTAATTATTATATTTAAAAATTGTTTTTAAAATATAAAAAAATAAAAAAATTATTTTTTAATATATATGAATAATAAATAAATATAATTATAAATTTCTAATTTTAACAAAGGCTAAATAAATGACCCATCTAAAAATTGAAATAAAAAAATAAAAACAAAAAATAAATAAAATACAAAAAAAAAGAAAGAAAAAAAAATGAATAGTAAGTATTTAAAAAATTAACTTTCAAAAAAATTTAGAATATCGAATAATAAAAAAACTAGGAGAAGGAACATTTAGTGAAGTTTTCAAAGCCCAATCTTTAAAAAACGGTGATTTTGTAGCAATAAAATGCATAAAAGCATTATATAACTCAATAGAAGAAGTAAACAAATTAAGAGAAGTAAGAGCATTAAAAAGACTATCATCATTTTCAAATATAATAAATTTAATAGAAGTATTATACGACGAAGAAACAAAAAGATTATCTTTAGTATTTGAATTAATGGAAATGAATTTATACGAAGCAATAAAAGGGAGAAAAAAATTTTTATCAGAGCAAAAAGTAAAAATATGGATTTTCCAAGTGTTAAAAGCCTTAAATTACATGCATAGAAATGGAATATTTCACAGAGATATAAAGCCAGAAAATATACTTTTAAAAGGATCAACAAATATTAAATTAGCAGATTTGGGAAGTTGTAAAGGAATATATGGTAAACAACCATTTACAGAATATATATCAACAAGATGGTATAGAGCACCAGAATGTTTATTAACTGATGGTTATTATAATTATAAAATGGATATTTGGGGTTTAGGTTGTGTTTTTTTTGAAATGTTAACTTTATTTCCTTTATTTCCTGGTGATAATGAAATTGATCAAGTTAATAAAATACATAATATTTTAGGTTCACCTAATATTGATTTATTTAATAAATTATTATGTCATTCTCAAAGAACTGATATTTCATATATCAAAAAAAATGGAATTGGAATTAAAAGATATTTAAGTCATGTTAGTGATGATGCTATTGATGTTATTAGTAAAATGCTAATTTATGATCCTGATAAAAGATATACTGCTAAAGAATGTTTAACTCATCCTTATTTTAAAGATTTATATGAACAAGAAGAAAGAAAAAAAGGTTTATTAATGTTATCTTTTAATGGTGGTGTTAATGATAGTTTGTCTTATATTAGAAATGATGATTCTTTATTTATAAAAAAAAAAGATACTTATAAGAAAGATAATAATAATATGATTGTTTTACCTAATATTAAAATTATTAATTATAATATTGCTGAAGATTCTGAAAATGAAAATTCAAAATCTAATATTAATATGAATCATATTGATAGTTATATTAGATTGCCTAAAATCGGGAAAATTAAATATGGGAAAGAAAGTGGAAATTGGTTAAATTCAAATGAATTTAAAAATTCTTTAAGACATAATTTATCAAATCATAGTATTGATGGAATTAATAATAATAGTCTTAAAACACAATATGCTAAACAATTGAGAAAAAGAATTATTGAAGTCAAAAAGAATTATGTTAGTCCTTATTCTAAGAAAAATATAGAAAATAATATTCATGTGTAAGTTATTTCAAACTTTCATATATTTTAGATTACCATGAATATATATTTTTTATTTTTTCAGTTTGATTAAATATTAAAAAATAAAATTATTAATTTTGAATTTATATAAATTATTTAGATTTTTTTTATAATTTAAATTATTATTAAAAAGTTTTATTATTGGATTGAATTTTGAAGTTATTAAAATACTTAGAACTTATCTTTTTCAATATTTCTTTATAAAAGAAAAAAAACTTTTTTATAAATTTTGGTATTTAAGATTTTTAATTCAAAAGGTTTTATTTTGATATTATTTGCGTTCAGCTAGTTGAACATCAAATATTGTCATTCAAAATACTAAATTATTAATTATATGTATTAATCTAGGATTTAAAATTCAAAAATAATTAGAAGAGTTGGAAGATAATTAATTATATGATTATTAACCTTACCTCTTAAAATCATATATCAACTAAAATTTTTATTTCTTTTGTAGAATTGTATTTATAAATGTTTAATAAAATTATTACAACTTTTAATTATTAATTGAATATATTCATCATCAAATTTGGATTATATTTAAGTTTGAAGATAAAATTTTCATACATATTGATTTTATCTTTAAATCCAAAGTCTAGCATTAATTTTTCTGAATTAATTTTCAAAAAATTTCAGAAACAATATATTTAAGGTTAATATTAAAGAATTTTGAATATCTCTGAGGTATTTTCTAATATCATTTATTAAATTCTTATCATAATATCTTTTAGAATTTTAAGGATATTTAAGTACTTCTTTTAAATTTGAAATCCTTATTTATTGTGGAACTCCCAGAAAGGAGTGAAATTACTTGTTTTTACAATATATTTATAAAATGAATCAGACAAACCTTCAATACATTGATAAATCTAAAAAATTTTTCCTTTTCAATTACTCTATCTTTTTTTGAACGTACTTTATTAGTTAATCTTGTTTTTATCAGAAAAAATATTATATTTAAATGGCAAAAGTTAAAAATAATATATTTTAAATAAAAAATAAAATTATAAATGTATCTTAATAAAAGTAAAATTATTTTTTATTCTTGAATAATCACTATTTGTTCTTAAATGGAAATTATTTTTTCTCATTTTATTTAAAATATTTTCTTTTTCAATAATTTTAGTATTCCAATAATCAGTTTCTGAAACATTAATCATTTTTTTTCTTATATTCTTATTTTTATTACTAGGAGAAATAATAAAATAATCTTTATTATTAAATTTATATAAATTATTGTTTAAACTTCTTAGATATGAATCATTATAATTTATTTTATTTTTTGTCCTATAATCTAATCCAATTTCTTTTTTTATATATGATATTTTTTTTTTCAAACTATTTTTTTTTCTTTCTGTTTCTTTTAAGTCAATATGAGAAAATGATTTTGATAAATTTAAACTATCAAAAGAATTATGAATATCTTTTATTGTAAAAGATCTCATTAATGTATTTATATTATTAATTCCTTTTTCTTTTGAAATTTTTTTATATGAAAAGATTTGATTATATATTTTTTTGTTTGAATTATTAGATTCATTCCTTGAAAAAATAAATTTATCTTCTTTTAATTTTGTAGAATTAGTACGATAATCTTTAAATAAATTATTCCTAAAATAATTTTTTGTTGTTTTATTATTTTCATCTTTTGTTTTTGTGTTTTTAAAATTATTTCTTATTTTTCTTTTTTGTTCATATATTAATTTTGTGAAATGTCTATCTGGATCAATATCTTTAATTTCATCAAAATTATTTTTTGAATTATTAATTAATCTCCTTAGTTTATTTTTAAAAGTGTCCATAAAAAAATTTATTTAATAAATGAAATAAATTATTTTAATTTTTAACGAACTTTTTTGAATTCATTTAATATATTTTAATTTCTAATATTTTGAGGAACTATTTTTATACCTATAAAATAAAAAATGAACAAAGAAGAAGAGGAGTTTAACCTTTTATTAAAGTAAATTCCTTATGATTTAATTTTATCTTGTTTTAATAGTGAAATAAATCTAAATTTATATGATTCTTATTAAGAAACTAACTATTTCATTTAATTAAAAGCGATAAAATTATTGAAGATTCTTTAAAATAAAATATCAAAAAATTTTTAGGAAAGTTTTTCTTCTTTAAATATTAATCAAGCAAATGAATTAATAAAAACAATTGAAAATGATATAAATCAATTAACTTTGGGTTCAAATAAAGGATTAAAAAGTTTTGATTTTCTTCAATTAAGATTATTATATTTATCATCTCATTTTTCAATGAATAAATTAAATTCAAAATGAGAAAAATTTTTTATTAAAAATAAAAGCAATAATGAAGTAATTAATTTTTATTATTATAGTACTCAAGGAATGCAAATTTAATAAAAAAAGGAATAATAAGTAATGATATAATAGATAATTTTAAAAAAGTTTTATTAATAATCTACAACAAAAAAGATGACAAAATATATATAAATATATTATATAATTTAATCTTTTGTTTGTTAATGAATGAAAATTATACAGAGGCAATTTTTTATTTAAATCAAATTTAATTCGAAACATATAATTAATAGTTATTTACTTTAGTGTTACGTTTTTACAGGTAATATAAAATTTGCTCAACAAATATCTGAAATAAAGATAATGAATAAAGATATGGATTCTTTTAATGAAAAATATTGTCAAAGAATAAACAATAAAATGATTCCATATGCAAATTTGAAAATTTGGTTTTATATTAATATGCTTAAAATGTGTATTTTAAATGGAAAAAATGATGAAATTGAAAAATATTTATTTTACCTATCAGATTCATGTAATTGTGAAATTTCTTCAAATAATAAAGTAGGGATAAATTCTGTTAAAGATATACCACCGTATATTATTAATATTTTAATATATTATTATTTAAAAATTATAGAAAAGATTTAGCAATATATATTTTAAAAACTAAAAAAGCAAAACAAATTTTCCTTCTAAACACCTTAAAAAATAATATTTAAAACATCACAAAAAAACCCTATTTATTAAAACTAATATATATTTAAAAAATTTTTAAATGTATACACAAAAAATAATAAACAAAAAAAATTAAGAAAAAAATCTAAAAATAAAAAAAACATAAAATTTGAAAAAAAAAATGACAGAAAGACTTAATCTCATGAAACTAAAACAATACTTAGTAAATTACCAATCAGAAAAGCAATATTCCTTTTTTAACAAATATGGAAAAATAAAAGCAGAGAGTCCAATATATAATCCAAATTGGGAACAATTAGGAGAATTAGAACAAATGTTAAATTCAATATTAACATATGTAAAAGAGAGCGGAACAATAATAATAAAAAACTGGGGAATATATAAATATGATAAAAAACCTCCTTTACTTTCTTTTACAATAGAAGGCTCAGACACTACTTCAGATTATCAAATATTATTTTATGGTCATATTGATAAAGTACCTTTTGGGGATGGATGGAAAAAAGGAAATCCTGAAAATCCAAATATGATAGATAATAGATTTTATGGAAGAGGACTTTCATGTGGTTTCACATCGATATTTGTATTAATTGGTTCTTTAGAAGCTATTTTAAATCAAGGTTTTAAATATCCTACAATTCAAGTTATTTTAGAAAGTGGTTTTGAAAGTGGAAGTGTTGATTTAGCATATTTGATAAATAAAGCTTTACCTGGTTTTAATTATGATTTAATTATTTGTTTAGATGATGAAACTCCTAATGAAAATTCTGTTCATTTTTTAAATAGTATGAAAGGTTCTTTAACTTTTGATTGTAAAATTCAAACTGGTTTAAGAAGTGTTCATGCTGGAACTTTCGGTGGTTTTATTCCTGAACCTTTTTTAATTTATCAAAGTATTTTAAATAAAATTGAAAATGTTGATTATACTAATAATATTATTACTATTCCTTTATTAGAAGTTGATATTAGTGAAGAACAAAAAAAAGAAGCTGAAAAAACAATGGAAGATTTAAATGGTTTTTATAATAAATTTCCTAAAATTGAATCTTTAAATTTAATTGGAGGAAATAAAGAAAGTGATAATTATTTATATTCAACTTTGCATCCTTCATTAAATATTATTGGTTGTGATAATATTCCTCATATTGGAAAAGGAGCAGCAGTGATTAATCCTTATTTTACTTTTAGATTAAATTTTGGTATTCCTCCTTCTCTTAAGGTCGATGAAGCTTATGAAAGATTAAATAATGCTATTTGTACTGATGTTAAATATAATGCTAGTGTTACTAATGATTTAATTGATTCTTGTCAAGGTTTTGAATTCAATATTGATAGTAAAATATGGGATGAAATTAATTATAATCATAATGAAATTTTCGGAATGGATGCTATTAAATTTAGATTAGCTAGAGGAAAAAATTATTTACAAGTTTTAAAAAATATTTTTAGTAATGCACAAATTTTATGTACTGGTTATTCGGATATTATTTCTGGGAAAAATAGAAAAGGAGATGAAAATGTTAGTAATAGTTATCTTAATTCATTTATGTGTTTATTGGCTTATATTATAAATGGTTATACAAGATATAAAAATTAAAAGAAAAATATTAATTAGCCAAGAAAATTTATATTTATTTATTATTTTTGATTTGTTTTTTATTAATTTATTATATTTTAGATAATATCTCTTCATTTTAAAATGAATAATTTATTTTTTTCATTAAATCCATTATGTCAAATTTAGAATTATTTGTGCTTTTTTCTATTTTATTATTCTTTCTTTATCTTTGAGAGAATAAATAACCATTAATAATTTTATAATCATCATATTCAATATGAATTATTGGAGCTAACTTCTTATCATTGTATATTTTTCTTCTTTTGATGAATAAAATAATATTCTATGTTAAATAATTTTGTCTTCTATTATTATTTCTACAAATGAATAATTTCATTTTTTATCATCATTATTAATAATTTAGTAATTAAAAATGAATTTTTTTCATTTAAAGAATCAAAGTTTCCGGTATTTTAGGTAATAAAATGATTAATTATTTTTGAATTAAAAAATAATAATCCATTTATTGAAGTTATCATTCAGATTTAATTAATTGTTTTCTTTTTTTATTTTGAATAAGAGTATATTAATGTTTTGATGATTATATTGTTATAAATGCAAAGCAAAATTATAATGTTATTAATGAAAAAACAATATAACTAAATACTAATTTTAATTATATCAATGTAAGAATATATACTGTCCATTAATTTAAAATTAATAACTTAAAAAAATTAATTCAAAAATTCAAAAAAAAATTAAAAAGCAAATCATTTAAAAAACAAAATAATAAAATAAATAAAATTTTTATAATAAACTTTCAGCTTTAGAATAATTACCTCTTTTAAAACAACTTGATAAAAGATTTTTACAAATATCTTGTCCTTTACTAAAAAAAGAAAGAAAATACCAAATAGCACAAGCAATAGTAAAATATCCTATAAAATAATTTTGACCAGTAATGTAAAATAAAAATAATAAAACCATAAGAGCAATAAAAGAATATAATCTGATAGGTTCAGTTAATTTTTTTAATAAATTTCTCGGTGTCATAATCCATAAAGAAGAAGTTAATATTAATATTATTCCTATAATTAAACTACTTCCAGCTCCAAATAAAGTAAATATATTTGATAACAATAATATTATTCCTAATCCTCCTTGAATATAATATGCTAATGTTCTTGTTGGTTTTGCTATATTTGGACATGTTGTTTCCTCATTTGAAGATGTAATCCTATGAGACATTTTTTTTCTTTTTTTATAATTTATTTAAATTTTAAAAAAGATTTTTTTATTATTTTTAAATTCTCATTTATTTTTCTGATAAAACTTAAACTTTCACATTTAAATAGAGTGTATGAAATTTTATAATTCTTATTGAAGAGTTTGCTTGAAAATAAATCATTAATAATTATTATTTTTTAGACAAAAAATTATATTAGTTTTTATTAAATTTATATATTTAAAAATTTTGTTTTGTTTTAAAAACTTCTTTAACTATATTAGTTAATACAATGATAAAATTATTTTAAAAGCATTAAAATAAATTAGATTTATATTTTTTTTTAATTTGAATATTTCCAATTAATTCCCATATATTTTCATTATCATTATAATTATTTACTTTAAAGGGATATTCAAACTTATCATTATTTTTATATTTATAAACAGGATAATAAATTTTATCTATAGTTAATTTAAATAAATCATCAATCATTCTTGGAACAATTTTTTGAATAAAAGGAGAAGATTCTTCTAATCCAGGATTAGTATTTATTTCTAATAAATAAGGAGTTAAATTTTGATCAAATATAAAATCATATCCGAATAATTCAAAACAATTTTTTCTATTTTTTTGATTAATTATATGTTTTACAGATTCCATTGTTAACATTATAATATCTTTCATTTTTGGTAAAACATCTTTTCTAAAATTTATATTTTCTTTCTTTTGTTCTTTTAATCTTTGATTTAAACTTTGTTGAAAATAATCAAAAGAGATTTCATTTCCTTTTTCAAATTTTGAAAAATTCGGATTTGTTTTTTGAACAGTATAATTAGTTAAATGAACATATAAATCATTATTTTCAATAGAAAATTTTTCACTTGAAATTTTTAAATGACCTTCTTTACATATATATACATTCATTTCATGATCTAATAAAACCCAAATTCTAACATCGAATTTTCTTTCATCATATAAAAGAGGTTTCTCTAAATATTTTTGTATAATTATTTTATTTGGTAATTTTTTATTTTCATATTCAGTATCATTTAAATTATTATTTGAATTATCATTTAAGTGAGAATGATTATTATTATCATTTATATTATTGTTTAATGAAGAATTTATTTTTTCGATTGAATTACATATAATTATATTTTTTCCTCCATTCAAATTTGTTGGTTTTAATAACCATAAATTTCTGTTATCATAAAAATTTTTTGGGAAAAATACTTTAGTTTTAAAACCTATATTTAAATTAGGAGAATTTAAATAAAATAATTCAGAATAAGTTTTTTTTTTCTCATTTTTAATTCCAATATAATCTTTAATATGCTTATGTAAATTAATTAAAGCATTTATTTGTTCTTTACAAGAAAAATGAAGAGAATCTATTGGAATAGTAAAAGGATAAAAAGAGAATAAATTTTTATTAATTTGTTCACAATATTTAAGCAAATTATAAAATAAAAAAAGTTTATTTGTAATAGATGAATGATATTCAAAATGATTAGTAAATTTATTTTCTTCCCATATAAAATAAGAATAATGATTAAAATTAATATCAGAAGATAAAGGAGACCAAAATAATTGACATTTGTCTATATTTTTTTGAATATTTTCTTCAGGAATTTCTTTCCAATTTTCTCTAGTATCTAAACAATTTTTAATTAATTCTTTATTATTTCCTGGAATAATTATATAATAATTAATTATATTATTATTAAATGAAACTGATTGACTTATTGAAGGAAATGTACTTTCAATTTCATTATTAATTGTTTCTTTTTTTAATCTTATTATTTTCTTTTTTTTCTTCTTAAATTGAGGATAATGTATTTTATTATCTTTTTTCTTTTGTTTATATAAAAATGTATCTTTTATTTCATAAAGATTTAAATTAATTATATCGTTTAATTCTTTTGAAAAATTTATTGTTTTATCTTTTAATACACCTTTTTTAAAATTTATTAAAAAAAATTTTTACTTTGATTATTTACATTTCTTTTATCATCTTCGGTTTTTGAATTTTCCATTTTTATAAAATTTAATATATTGTATAAAATATTTAATTTAATTTTTTATGAAATATATAACAAAAACTTAATTAAAAATAAAAAACCTACGTACAATTGAAGTTAAAATTATATTGTTGATATAATTCCCTCAAATTTAAACCTTTAATAAAATTAATCTTTCTCAAATCATAATTATTTTTATTTAATAATTCATCAAAATATTTTAATTGAATAACAAAACCTTCATTAGGTTCAATACATTTTCTTTTTTCTTTGACAAAATTAAATGCTTCTTCATACTTAATATGTTTTTTCCACATTAAATAAGCAATTACAATAGTAGCACTTCTACTCATTCCAGCTAAACAATGAATATATATTTTATTTGAATCTTCAATAAAATCAATAGAAAATCTAAAATATTTAAATAAATCTTCTCTTGAAATATCATCTGCATTTATTTTTTCTCTATCAAATAATCCTTTTTCATATTCTGGAGATTCATCTCCTATTAAAGTTAATATATTTGTTATTCCTTCTTGTTTTAAATATTCTACTTCTTTTGCTCCTTCTATTCCTCCTAAATATATTTTTTCTGTTATTTTACTTACATCTTTGGATTTAATTTTTTCTTTTATTTCTCCCATTTTTTTTAAAATAAAAATATCCGATATGAAAATTTAAATACTTAATTTTTGAATTCAAAAAAAGTTAATTTAAATTTTATAGATAAACTTATTCAGATTTTTTTATTTTGGTTTTTATTATTTATATATATATTTTATTTTTTAGATAATGATTATAAACAAATCATTAAAATAGTCTTAAAAATAGAAAACTTTGCAAAAGAAATATTAACTATTTTAAACTTTATTATTTTTTTCCAAATTTTTTCAATTTCAATTTCCTTATTATCTTTATTATATTATTCATCTTTATTCTCATTGATATCATCTTGTAATTATATCTTTTTTTATTTTGAAGAGTCCAACCAGTTAATCTATGTTTTTCAACATGATTTTTTCAATTTTTTTCAAATTATTTCTAGCATTATCCATAATATATTTTAAACTAGGAAAAAAGTAGTACATATCAAAAATAGGAAAAATAAAATCTTCAACAAATCCAAATAAAAATTTGGAATATCTATATAATCTTTATCACATAAAAAAGTAACTGGTAATTTTTCACTTTTCTCTTTATTACCTTGATTCCAAAATTAATTTTATCTTTCTACTTATAAATTTGATATTCAAATTCAATATTATGTCTAAATGAGCACAATGAATGATTAAATCTGATAAATCTTGTTTTTCTTGAAATTATTTATTTGATTATTTCCAAGAAAAAAAATATTTTACCTTTTAATTGTTTCATATTCTTTTCCATAACATATTCAAGAAATATATAATTAGATATAAAAAATTCCTATCAGATATTAAGTATATAAAAAATTTATTTCCCATAATTTTTATTTATCATAAACTTTTAATTAATCTTAGTAAATAAAATAATACGATTTATATTTAATTAATTTCACTTAATATCTATATCTCCATATCTACTTTTTGTTTTAAATTTAAATAAAAAATCTTTTATGTTCTTCTCAATGTTAAATTCAATTTAATAATATAGATTCTTTCTAAATTTATTGAATAAATTTACAATATATTACCAAAACAAATTATAAAAATTCAAGCCGAATATCGGATTTGAACCAATGGCCTTTTGCTTACAAGGCAAACGCTCTACCGCTGAGCTAATCCGGCTCACTTGGAATATAATATTAAATTAAATTGAAATTCCTTATTTTATCAGTATAATAGATAAAGGAAAAACATTGAAATTACCAAATTTCATTTATTAAAAGAATTGAAATACAATAAAAAATTTTTAATTAAAATATTAAACAAAAATAATTAAAATAATATAGAATAATAATTATAAAAACATTAAGCATCCTCATAAGAATTATTAAAAGTTTTATTATTGTCAACGTTTCTTAATTTTTTTTTCTTTATATATCCTGCTTTAATATTATTATTAATATTACTAATACTTTTATCATCAACATGTAAAGAAAATTCTTCAGAAATAGTTTTATATATATTTTCACTAAAGTCTCCAGTGACAAAAGTATGTTTTTTCAACATATAAATATTCCATCTGTCCTTAGGATCCATAGCTAAACATTTTTCTAAAAAATCTTTTAAAACAGGAGAAACAAAGTTAGGTATTTCTGGAGGATTTTCACTTTTATATATATGATTTAAAACACTTAAAGGATTTTGATATTTATTCCAAGGAGGAACTCCTTGTAACATTTCTAATATAGTACAACCTAAACTCCATATATCTGAATATCTAGTATTTTCTAATTTTTTTACTGTTTCTGGAGCCATCCAATTTGGTGTTCCTTCAAAATAATTTTTATTATCATTATAATTATCTTTTAATATTTTAGCGCCACCAAAATCACTTAATTTACATATACCATCTCTATTAACTAATATATTTGCACATTTAATATCTCTATGTATTATATTATGTGAATGTAAATATTCTATTCCATCTAATATTTGAATTAAATATTTTTTAATTATATTTTCGTTAAAACGTTTAAATGTATCTAATAAACGAGATAATGAACCTCCAATGCAATATTCAAATATTATATTTAAAGTGTTATATGAAGGAAATACTCCATAATATTTAACTATGTTTTTATGTGATAATTTTGATAATAATTCTATTTCTGTTATAATTTGTTGAGATACATCTTTTACTCTTTTTGATAATCTTTCTATATCTATTTCTTTTACTGCATATATTTTACCATTTTCTAAATTGAAATATTGATATACTTTTCCAAAGGAGCCTTCTCCTAATAATTCTCCTTTTTTAAATCTATAATTTTTATATTATAATATAATTTTTAATTTTATTACTTTGAAAAATCTGATATGAATTTAGTTTGATTTTTACTCAATTCTTCATTTATAAATTTCTTTTTATAGAATAATATTTGTTCTTCAGTGAAATAATTTAAATTGCTCAAACTGTTTTTAACACTTGATAATGATGTTTCTCTATTTATTTTATGTTTAATGTTTAAAGTAAATTTTTACCTTATTTTATCTTTGGAATCATAAATATTATTATCAAATTTATTTCTTTTTCTGTTGTTACTCTCCGAACAACATTTTATACCCATTTATTTTTATAAAAAAATATATTAATCAAAAAAAATAATAAATTGAAATATATATAATATAAATGAAATATATATATAGTTGAAAATTAAATTTTATTAAAAATTTATAATATTTTTAAAACTCACAAATCTAAATTTAAAAATCAATGAACATTTAATTTAATTTAATCCTTGTTTTTTAGAAAAGTTTCCACCGAAAAACCAAACAAATCTTTTTAAAAAAAATATAAAAAATCTTTTATATTTTAATTTAATTATTTATATATAAATGATACATGACAATTGCAAAATAAAATTAAAGAAAAAACTTTCAGAATTAGAAATATCGAATTATTCAAAAGGTAATATATTAAGGAAATGTTTTACTCTTGATAATGGGGAATTTTCCAAAATTTTGAATATAAAAAATGAAGAATCTAAAATTGAAAATGAAAATTTAAGAAAAAATAATTCATTTGGAAAAAAAAATGATTGTTCGAAAAATAATAAAATCAAAAAGGAAAAAATTAATTATTCAAATTATTTATCTGTTAAAAATAATGATTCAAATGATAAAAAAGGGAATAATAATTATATTTTAAAAAGTGAATTTAACCCAAAATATAATGACAATATAAATAATAATAATAATAAATTTAATTTATTATATAATTATTTTAAAAATGAAAATGAGGAATTAAAAAATAATTTAAAAAATACAAACAAAATCGAACCAGAGAAAATTGAAACAAACAAAAAAAATTACATTTACATAAATCAAATAATAAATAAAAACAATAATAATAATAATAACATTAATAATAATATGATAAACAATATTAATATCAACAACAACAACATTAATAATATGGATTATTTAAATTATCAAAATTACCTTCAATATAATTTAAATCAGCAAAAAAGTTTACAAACTTTATATAAAGAAAAATTAATGAATTTAAAAAACCCAAAATTATTAATAAAAGATCAAATTGGATGTCGTTTCTTACAAAAATTAATAGATTACAATCCAGAAATATCAAATATATTATTTTTATTGTTAATAAATGAAATAGAAAATATGTGCACAGATTTATTTGGGAATTATGTTATTCAAAAATTAATAGATTTTTTAAACAATCAAAACTTTGAAAAATTTACTTTAATAATATCAAAAAATTTTAAATTTATTGCATCATCAACTTATGGAACAAGAGTAATTCAAAAATTAATTGAAGTAATATCAAATAAAAACAATAATTTTGAAAAAGGAAAAGAACAAACTCCAATATTTTTAAAATATTTTTCTATTTTAAATTCACTAATTATTAATGATTTAAATGATATCTTTAAACAAAATAATTCAAGTCATATTATAATTAAATTTGTTAGTGTAATCCCTTATCCTGCAAATGATAATATGTATAATTCAATTTATAAACATTTTTTAGTTTTATGTAAAGATAAACATGGATGTTGTGTTATTCAAAAATGTTTTGAAAATGGAGTTAATCAACAAAAAAATATTTTATTTAACTTAACAAATAAATATTGTAGTGAATTAATTTGTGATCAATTTGGAAATTATGTTATTCAATATGTTGTTAAATGTAATATTGAATTAATCAATAAAACTTTATTAAATATTATTATGAATAATTTACTATTTTTATGTAAAGAAAAATATGCTTCTAATGTTTTAGAAAAATTCATTTATTATAATAGTCCTGAAAGTATTATTTTTTTAAATGAAATTATTAATCATGATAATATTATTTATAATCTTATTACTAATCAATATGGTAATTATATTATTCAAAGAATTATATCTTGTATTGATGTTGAAAAAAGAATTCAAATTTTTAAAAATATTTTAAGTTGGTTTGAAGATATTAAAAATTTACCTTTTGGATTAAAACTTATTTCTAAATTGTATGAAAAATATAAAGAATTTAATTTAATGGTAAATAGCATTTATGGAAAAATTTTTTCCAAAAATAATAATAAAAATAACAATTATAATTATAATATAAATAACCAAGAGAATTATAATTATAATTTCAATAAAAATTTTGAAAATTTGAATGTTTTCCTAATGAATAATTATTTGATTTCTCCTTATTATATAAATAATAACAAATTAAATATAAATAATCAGAATATAAATAATCATAATGGAATGAATCAATTAATTAATCTTACTCCAGAATTTAATGTATATAATCCAAATGACAAAAAAAACATTTCTAATCAAAATTTTAGTAATAGTGAATTAAATCAACATTTCTAAAACCATAATAATATGGTAGAGTATAATGAAAGAATTATAAAAATTCAAAATAGGAAGATTTAGTATTCTTTCCTATTTTTATATTAATTATTATTAACTTTATAAATTATTTGAGTAATTATTTGTAGAATAATTTATTCGGAAAAAAAAGTTTTTTTCAAATAAGATTATATATTATATTTTAATTAATAATTTTTAAATTTTATTCCAATAAATATAACTTTAAAAAATTTATAAAATAAAAAATTTAGATAAACATAAGTTATTATAGGTAAAAGATAAAATAATAATATCTAAAATACAGAGAAGGAATGTGGTAAGAAAAATAATAAATATAATTGATTTTCAAGAATAAAGATTTTTCGATATTTTGAATTTGAAGATTGATTAATTTAATAGAAAATGCCAATACCCTTTATATTATTGTATATCTTAAATAAATATAAATAAATTATTAAAATATAATATTTAAAAAATATAAAAAATGTCTAAAAAAAATGAATGATTATGATTTAGATAAAATTTATTTTTTTGAATAAATTATAAAGAAAATGGATATTTTATGAAAATTGATAAATAAAGTATTTAATCTTTTTTTTTATTTAGTTGTTTTGTTTTTGAAGAAAAAATATTCAAATTTTTTTTTCTCAATAAATTATTTATTTTATTAAATTATTAATAAATCTAAAAATAGTGATTATTTGAATTTCTTAAGTATGAATTTATTAAAATTTTTTTTATAATAAATAAATGAAATAAATAAATCCTTAAACTAATGTTAATATTTAAAATAAATATTAGTAAACTCATGTACCTATACTCAATTCAATAAAAATTTCGAAAAAATTTTGGAGTGATAAGAATGTATTCTAGAATTTTTAAAATAATTATTATTTTTAATTTTTTTATGAAAAATATCTGATTTAGATTTAGGTAAATTTTGAGAATCAAAATAAATTTTATTTTGTAAATTGATTTTTTCATTAATTGAATTTTGAGAATCAGATGCAGTTTCTTCTTCAAAATCTTTTTTCAAATATTTTAATTTATAAAAATGTTTATTTTTTTTATATGAAAAATCTCCAATAAAATCTTTTATAAAAATATTATTTTCTTTTGGAACTTTTTCATTTTCTTTTTCAATTATTCTTTCCCTTAATTTAATATTTAATTTTTTTTGAATAGTTTCATCATCATAATCGCATTCAATAATAATATTAATTAATTCTTCTTTCTAAATTTTTATTTATAAAAGTATATAATATATACATTAATTTTTAAACAAGAAAATTTTCTTAAAAAAAGTTCTTTTTTTGCCTCTTTAATTCTTATTGATTCAATATCATAATCATTATCATCGAAAGATTCATCAGAAGAATACTTATCCCATTCTTTTGGAGAAACTTTCTCTTCCATTTTTATTTTTTATTAAATTTTTTAATTTTTATCGAATTATTTAATTATTTTTTTAAAAATGGAAAATGAATTACAAATACTAATTCAAAATATATTAAATCCAAATAAAAAAATAAGAGAACCATCAGAATTAAAGATAAATGAATTAGCTGATCAAAATTTAGGTACTTTATTTTTTAAATTATCTTTAATAATATGTCATGAGGATGAAAATAAAATAATAAGAAGAATTTCATGTACAATAATAAAAAGTTTATTATCTAAAGAAAATTATATTAAATTATGGTTTAATACAGATGAAAATCTAAGAAATACAATAAAAAATAATTTAGTGAGTTCTTTAGCAAGTCAAGACATTGATATAAGAAAAGCAACTGCATTAGCAATTTCTACTATTTGTAAATATGAATTTCCAAAAAAAATGTGGTTAAATTTGTTTGATGTTTTAATTAATACTTCAAATAATCAAAATTTGTTTTATCAATTATCCTCTATTATGACTTTAAGTTATATTTTTGAAGAAATTGATATTAATGATATTAATGATAATATTAGGAGAAATGTTTTATTTGCTTTTTATAAAATTTTAAATCAAAATAATATTAATTTTGAATTATATAAAGAAACATTAGACGCTTTAGATAATTTTATTCCTTTTATCAAAGATATTATAATTAATAAAGAACATGCCAAAATTTTTTTTGAATTGATTGAAAAATCAATTAAAAATGATAGTGATATTATAAGAAGTAAATCAATTAAAATATTTATAGATATTTCAAGAAGATATTATGATTATTTAGAAGATTATATTAATAATTTAATAAATATTACAAGTAAAATAATGGAAAAAGATACAAATGAGAATTCTTTGCTTGCATATGAAATTTGGTGTTCTATTGGAGAAATCGAAGTTTACAGAAAAAATGAAGTTGAAATTAAAAAAAATAAAAACATCATTTTTTTTGAATTTTGTCAAAAATCTTTAATTCATTTATTTCCCATTCTTCAAAATCATATTATTCAAAACGATTACGATAATGATGAATGGAATCAAAGAAAAGCTTCTTCTACTTTAATTGATATATTTTCTAAATGTTGTCAAATTAATTTTATTGAAAAAATTATTGAATTTGTTGACCAATTAACTTCAGAAACTAATTATTATTTAAAACATGCAGGATTATATACTTATTCTTCAATTTTAGAAACTTTTTATCATGATGATTTAATTGATAAAAACAAAGAAATTTTATATATTATTTCACAAATTTTTAATGATAAAAATAATCCTGAACATTTAAAATATATTGCATCTTATACTTTAGAAAGAATTACTTTTTATTATTCTGAAGAAATTATTTCAGAAAAAAATGTTTTGTTTGATATAATAGATTTAATTATAAATAATTTAACTCAACATAAAAATAATATAAAAGTTAATTTATGTCAAACAATAAATAATCTTAATAAAGAATTAATAGTTTCTGAAAATATATATTTTAATGAGTTTACTGAATATTTAGAAAAGATAATTAATATATTATTAAATTTAGGAATTCTTCCTGAATCTTATGACCCAAATAATAATGTTACATTAAACTGTTTTTATACAATTTCTATTTTAATTGAACACTCTGCAAGAGATAGTGGAGAAGTAGTAAAAGTAATATTTAAAAAATTAATTAATTATTTTAGTAAAACTTTAGATGCTTCTTCTTTTAAAAATAATGAAATTAGATTTTATTATCAAAGTTATATTTTAATAAGTTTAAGTGCATTTTTTTCAACTAGTTACTTTTGTATTGAAGAAAATGATATATTAACTTTATTCCAATATATAATTCAATCTTTTAATGATAGAAATAATATTTATGAAGAAGGAATGTCAATAATTGGATTAATATTTTTAGTAATAAATCAAAAAAATTTTGAACAATTAATAAATATATTTTTTGAATATTTAATTTTTGGTCTTAAATCAATAAATGACATTTCTTTATGTAAAACAACAATTTTAACAACAAATAAAATAATACAAAATATATATTTTGATAATAATAATAATTTATTAAGTCAAATAATGGAAAATATATTTCAAATATTATTAAATCCTAAAGCTGATAAATCTCTAAAACCTATTTCTTTAAATGTTATTGGAGAATTATTTTTATGTTGCAAAAATCAATGTTTTAATTACTTTGATAAAAGTATGAACATATTAAAAAGTGCAATGGAAATTTCAATTAAAATTGATAAATTAAATGAAGATGAAGATATAATTAATTATTATTATCAATTAAGAGAAACTATTATTTTAACTTTTACTTATATTTTTTCAACAATTTGTGAAAAAAATTTTCAAAATAATTTTTTTCAATATGTAGTTGTAATTATGAAATATATTAATTCTATTTGTTTAAATGAAACTAATGAAAATATTCTTGAAGAGTGTTTAGGTTTAATCATTGATTTTTGTAATGAATATAAAAATGCAATGAAAAATTATATTGATTTTAATATTATAAATAATATTTTTTCGACATTAAAAAAAAATATTAAAAACAATAAAAATCCTAAATTAAGTGTTATGATTGAATATTCAGAAAATAAAATTAAGGAAATAAAATAAGGTTTATTTATTTAAATAATTAATTAATTGATTTTTTATATTAATATTTGTATTTTTTATCTTTGGACTTTTAATTATTTCCTTTAATTAAAATATAAATAATAAATAATATTTAATATATATTTAAAATATAATATATAAAAAAATAATATTTAAATAAAAGAATCAGAAAAAAATAAAAGGCAAATTTAACCAATAAAAAAATAAATAAACTTTATATAAAAAATTTATAAAAATAAAAAATGGCAAAAACCACAAAAAAGAGATATTATAAAAAAGTGAAAATTCCAAAAAAGCCAAAAATATGGACAAAAGAAGAAGATAAAATATTAATATCAAAAGCAAAAGAATATAATAATCAAAATTGGTCAAAAATAGCATCATTTATAAAAGATAGAACAGCAATTCAATGTTCAGCAAGATTTAAAAGGATTCAACCAGGAATAATAAAAGGAAGTTGGACAAAAGAAGAAGATAATCAATTAATTAAATTATATCAAATTTATGGAAAAAATTGGAGTGAAATATCTAAATTAATGCCTTATAGAACAGGTAAACAAATTAGAGATAGATTTTTAAATGTTTTAGATGATGATTTAAATAGAGAAAAATTCACTTTAGAAGAAGATGAAAAAATTATTAAATTATATAAATGTTATGGGAAATCTTGGAGTAGAATTGCTAAAAGATTAAAAGGAAGAACTGGAGATATGGTTAAAAATAGATTTTATTCTAGTTTAAAAAAAATTGTTGAAAATGGAAAATTCAAAGGTAAAAAATTTATTGGGAAGAAAAGAGGAAGAAAAAGTTTAGAGGAGAAAATTAAAATTGAGAAAGAAAAGAAGAAAAAAAAGAAAGCATTAAATAATAATAGTAATATTCAAAAATTAAATGAAGTTAATAATAATGACTTTAGTGAAACTAATAATAATAAATGTGATATTGATGTTAAGAAAAAAAATGATAAAGTTAAATATAAAAACAATAATAAAAATGATTCTGGAATAAATACAAATATTACTATTAATAATAATAATGATAATAATAATTATTATTTACAAAATGATTCTTCATTTACACAAAATATTGTAAATAATATAATTAATATTAATACTCTTATTATTCAACAATCGAATTTTGAATCTACAAAACAATTATTATCTCAATTAAAGAATAATAACTCAAATATAATTATAAATAATATTTCTCCTAATGATTCAAATGATAATTTTTTCAAAAAAAATTTTAATAAAACCTTTAATAATAACTTTAGTAAAAATTTTTACAATAATAATTATGATAATGAAAATTATGATGATAATATTTTTTGTTTAAAAAATGAATTAAATGAAAGTAATTCTAATATAAAAAACAATGAATTTCAAAAAAATAATATTTATGTTAATAATATTGAACCAAAGAAAATTGAATCTTTAAAATCTTTAATAAAAAATCAAATGACATATGGAATTAAAAAAGATAATTTAATTTCCCAATTAGAAATTTTAAAAGAATTAAAAGAAATTACAAATGATAAAATTAAAGTATTAAATAATGAAAATTGTGCAGAAAATTTTGTCGAATTTTATAATTAATTAGGATTTTAGCTTTCATAAATAATAAAATCCTTTATATTGTTTATAAATAAATATGTTTTTAATTAATTCATTGTATTTTATAAATAATCAAAACAAATCAAAAAAAATATAAATCAAATTCTCTTTTAAAACCAATTTTTTACTTTATAAAAATAAAACAATTTAATTTAATTTCCTAAGTAAAATTTAAATTAACTTTATTTTATGTTGTAATTGTTAATATATTGTTGTTTTTAATGAAAAAATAAAAATTATTTATTGAATAATTTAAGCTAATAATTAAAACAAATAAATAAATAATGACTAATAATTATATTAATTTATTTTTTTTAAGTAATTGAACTTTTATATTTTTGTAAATGTTGATTATTAAATTTTGTTTTTAAAATATATTCAGTTCTTTGAATTTGTGCATTATATTGTTTTAATTCTCTAAAAGTTTTCTTTTGTTCTAGCATAACATCTAACAATATTTTATAAGTTTGATTTTTTTTCTTTTTGATTTGTTTATAAAATTTAATATATTTATCTCCAGGTTTTTCAGAAGAAATATAATCTTCAAAACAATCATCTGGATTTGTAACTTGAAAAAGCAATCTATCAATAATTGAAGATCTTTTTAATTTTTTAGGACTACTAGTTTCACTTGTTTTATCACTTCTTATATTTTTCTTTAATAATAGACTTTCTAAATTGATATGATTTAATAAACTCTTAAATGTTGAAATTTTTATTTTTTTTTTAGTCTTATTTTTTTTCCCTGTTTCAATAGTTTGAGCCGTTTTCATATTAGTTATATTTTCATTAATATTATTATTTCTTAATTTTAATTTTCTTCTTCCATTTGATGTTGTTAAAAATATTTTTTTATTATTTTTTTCTTCTTTTTTGTTCATATCTTCAAAATAACTTCTTTTAGAATTATCACTTACACTATTTAGATTAGTTAAAGTATCATAATTATAAAAACCTTTTGGTTCTCTTGAAGTTAAATTATTAAAAATAGATGAGTTTAAATGTCTATATGTGTTTAAAAAAGGATTTCTATATCTTATATTATTACTTTTAAAAGAATCATCATTTGTATAATTTATTGAATGAAATTTATTTAATGATATTTTTGTATGTTTAGCTTTTGAATTTAAACGAAATGCTGATCTACTTATTTTATGTTGCTCCAAATGTAATTTTTTAGATGAAATTGTTTTTTTGGAAGAAGGCTCATTAATCATTTTATTAGAAATTCAATAACGATATTTTTAAATATTAATTAATTATATAAATAAAATGAAATTTGTTCATATTTTTACTATAAAAAATTAATAAATAAATATATTAAATCAGTTATTTAATTATAAATGAAAAAAATAATCTTTTTTACAAAAAGTATATAAATTTTCTTACCTATTTTATTTTTTATGATTAATGTCATTATGATCAATATTTATATCAATATCTTCAACAATGATATTATCTTTAGAAGTAATACTATTTCTGAAAATATTCATAATTTTAATATTATTATCATGAATTTCTTTTTTTCTATCATCATTAACTTTATGAATAACATTTCTAAACTCAAATTTTTTGATTTCTCTAATTTTATTTTTAATATTCATTTCTCTTTCAATTTCTTTTAATTTATTTCTTGAAGAATTTTTCATATAATTTTTTCCATGAATGAAACTATTTGAAATTTTAACTTCTAATATTTTTCTCGTTAAATTAATTAAATTACAATTAGAAGAAAAGTTCTTTTGAAAAACATTATTATAATCTCTTTTGATATTATTTCCGTGATGAAAAAAATTAGGTTCTTGAATATCATATTTAATATTAATTTTACTACTAATGTTTGAATTTGTGTTTTCAATACATTTTATTTTCTTTTTAAATTTTTTATTTTTCAAATTATTTTCAAAATTATTTAAATCACTATAAATTTTCTTCCATTTATTATATAATCTTTCAGTTCTTGAAGATTCAGGAGAATTAGAAACTTCCTTTTGATTAGTTTGAATATTTTTTCTTAAAGAATTTATTGGAGAAATACTATCTTTTGTTGAATGAATATCATCAAATAAACTATTTATTTTCTTATGAATTTTTATACATTTACTTTCTGTTTTTTTTAAATTTGTTAAACTTCTTATTGTTGAAGGTTCAGTTTCATTATATGATATTATATTCAGTTTTTTACTTGAAGAAGAATCATTTCTTTGATTTTCATTTCTTTTTGGAGATAATACTTTCTCTAAATCCAAATGTAAAATGGAATTTTTTTTCAAAGTCTTTTTAGGAAAATAACATTTAGATTGATTATAAATATTATTCCTATATTGTGTAATCATATTGACAATAAATTAAATAATTTTAATAAATAAAAAGATAAACATTAAAAATAACTAAACCTTGAAAAAAACATAAAAAAAAATTAAAAAAAATAAATAAAAAAATAACTTAAACCAAAAAAAAAAAATGCCAAACAAAATTCCAATTCTCTGTGGTGATATTGGAGGAACAAAATCCCACTTATGCTTAATGCGTATAACCTCAAATCCAAAAGACCACCATGACATAATAGACAGTACTTATCATTTATCATTTAACTTTAAAAACGTATCAGACCTATTATCACAATATTTATCCGCATTTATATCAACCCCAAATTACCCAGTGTTTGCAGTATTTTCTGTTCCAGGACCAATAACAAATAATTCAATACTCCAATTTACAAATGTACCTCATTGGCCATCAGTAAATGGGAATGAATTATCAAAAAAATTAAAAATAGAAAAATTAATATTTCTGAATGATTTTGTAGCAAATGGATATGCAATTCAAACCAAGTTAAAAAAGGGAATAGATTATCGTATAGTTAATGATAAAGAAATTGATGAAAATGGTCCTAAATGTACTTTAGGACCAGGAACTGGTTTTGGAGTAGGATATTTAACAAAGAAATTAGGAGATAAATATCATTTAGTTTGTGGAGCTGAAGGATCACATAGTGACTTTGCTCCTATTAATGGATTACAATTTAAATATAAACAATATTTAGCTAGATATTATAATATTGATCATATTTCTATGGAAAGAGCTATTTGTGGACAAAGTATTATTCCTATTTATAAATTTCTATCCGGGGAAATTAGAGTTAATTATGATTATGCTTTATATGATCAAGTTAGAGTTTTTCAAGGAACACAAAATTCTGACACTCAATTACAAATTAATAAATTAATTGTTCAAAAAGGATTAAGAAAAGAATGCAAATTATGTGAAAAGACACTTGAATTTTTTGTTGAATTATATGGTCAAGCTGCAGGAAATGCATGTTTAATGTATTTACCTACTGGAGGATTATATTTATTAGGAGGATTAAGTGATAAATTTCAAGATTTAATTTGTGAAACTGATATTTGGAAAAAATCCTTTTTTGATAAAGGAAGAATGAGTGAAGTTATGGAAAGTTTCCCTGTTATTTTAGTTAAGGATAACGAATTAACCATTAAAGGATGTATTGAATATTGTAGGAGACTTATTGAACAAAAAGAAGAAAATAATTTTGAAGGGAATAATGAGAACAATAATGTTAACGATAAAAATAAAAACGGAGAAAAAAATGATAATGGTGATGAAGGGAATGATAAAGGAACTGAAGAAAAAGGGAAAAGTAAGAATAAGAATAAAAAGGAAAAAGAATAATTTTAAGTTTTAAAATAGTTTTTATTTTTTTTTAATTTGTTTATATGATTAAAGTATTTTATTTACTTTATGATTTTTTTGATTTTTATTATTTTAAAATATATAAAAGAGATACAATTTTAAAAAATATATTTTTCTTGAAATGGGATTAAAGCATGAATATCATAAATTTAATATTAATGATTATTAACTAAAAAGATTTGAATTAAATGATAACTCTCAAGTTATATGAAAACTTTTATCTTCATCAACAAATAAAAAATAAATATTATAAAATGAGAATAAATATATGAAAACAAAATCAAAAAAGCAGCAGATATAATGGAAATCCAAATTAAATTAAATTCAAAAAATAAAAAGTAATTGTAAAGAAAGAAACTAAAGAAAAAAAAAGATAATGATGAAGACGAATATAATTTTAATGAATTTATGAAGTTTTAAATGAATTAAGTGAAAAATTTATAACAAAATGAAGTGAATAAATCTACTGATAAATAATATTAAAGTAAGAACTCCAAATTATCGATATGATGTAAGTAAAAATTGTAATCATGAAAAATGTTCTGCAGAATGGAATGATAATAATTATTCAAAAAATTAAATTATTGAGAAAAATAAAAAAATATCCATTTTTTAAATTTACTCTTTTTTACTTTGTCGTTGAAAAATATTTTATATTCACTTTAATTTATTTTATTTAATTATTTATATTAATATTAATATTTTCAGTTTCTTTTTTCATTTTATGTCTATTTTTCTTAGCTTCAATTTTTTCATCTAAAATTTTATTATTGTGAGAATAATTAACTTTATAAAATCTATTATTTTTGTCAACCAAAACCATTTTATTAAAAAACTGTAATTCTTTAACAGAAGAATTTTTCTCACTTAAAGAATTTATAGATTTAACATTTTGAGAATGGATAAAATAATATAAAAATCTTTGATAAGAAGTTTTAGATAAACATTTTAACCATTTCATATCATCATAATCAATAATATAAGGAGTTAATAAAATACACTTTTCATAAAAATATTTATTTTCTTTACTAAAATCAGGAATTGTAGGATCAGCTTGTAATAAATGATAATATTCATCTGTTAAAAATTTAGGTTTAATAAAATCAATAGCGCCTAATTGATTTAATATACATGCTAAAGATATTGGTATATTTATCTCTTCTCCTTCTAAAAATTGAGTATCATCATCTTTATCTATTTTTAATATTGACAGAAAATTACAATTGTCCGTATTACATTTACATTTTATCAATTCTTGACTCATTAAGGCATCATCTATTTCCCAATAAGAATTGTTTTGCATTTTTTAAAATTTAAAAGTTAATTTTTTAATAAAAATAAATTTTTTTAATATTAATTATTCATAGGTTAATAGAAAAGAAAAATTTGATAATAAAGATATGATATGTCATTCAAGTTATTAAAATAAAAAGAGAATTTTATTTCCTTTAATTCATTATCTAAATGTTAATATTATAATAAGAATTTTAATTCATGAAGAAACTCGGTTATTATATTGTTAATATTTTTAAAAAAATTAATAAAAAATGTCAATTAGTGTGTGATGATATTAAATTAAATAAAGCATTTAATGATAATATAAATCATAAATAAGAATAATCAATTTATTAAAATTAGAATATTACTAAACAATAATTTAAATATCTTTTTTTAATATTATCATAAATATTGTTCGTTAATATTAGAAAATTATTAAGATTTTGATTAATTAAAAAATATATTTTAAATATTTAGTTTTAAATTTGTTTATAAAATCGTTTATTTTTTTATATAAAATTTAAATATATATTTTTTTATTTATATATGTATTCTTTTCTTCTTGCAATTTTGTTTTCAATTAAATTTTGGTTATTTTGTATTGGAATATTTTCTTGAATATTATTATATATATTTAAAGATATTAAGGTTTTAATTAAATAATTTGATAAAAGTTTATATGAATCTTTTATGTAAATAATACAATCTTTTAGGAAATTATTTATTTTTTTGAATTGATAAATTTTAATAAGATGATATTGATTTGAAATTGGAAAAATAAAAATAACAAATTTAAATTTTTCAAATTTTTTAAGTAAATTTTCATTAATTTCAAAAAATGGATTTTCTAAAAATACAATACAAGATAAATTATTATTTTTATTTAAATATTTTTCATCATTACTAAAATCTTCTTCATTTTTTTCAATATTATCTTCTCCATTAATTGGAATATAACATTCAAAATTAAAATCAATAATTGAATCCTTATAATTCATAATAATTAAATTATTTTCTTTATATAATAATTTTCCAAGTGAATTAATAAATAAAATAAAATTATGTGAAATTTCTTCTTTTTTTAAATCAAATATATAATTTTTATTATATATTTCTTTTTTTTGAAGATAAATAACTGTACTTGAAAAAGAGTAATAAACAGATAATTTATCTAATAAATCAATTTTATTTTTATCTTTTAATTCAATTATATTACTTATTTTATCATCAAAAATTATTTGTAAAAAATTTTCAAAGTCAATATTTTTTTCATTAGAAAATTTTTCTTCATTTTCAATATCTTCTTCTTTATTATAAATTATATTTAATAAATCTAATTTTTTTTTATCATCTTTTATTATTATTTTATCATTTTAAAAATTTTGTTTTATATTTATTTTTACTTTAA
>JAEEGK010003033.1_pt1 | contig 42032 bp, 36 predicted proteins | sample 8958771 | NCBI WGS metagenome assembly JAEEGK01 (sample SAMN16246547, study PRJNA631951) | gut metagenome | biome: gut microbiome; feature: rumen; material: SC-attached | host: Bos | place: Iran: Karaj | collected 2018-10
GGATTCGCCATCACGAAATCCGCCTTCAGCGTGGGATGAAGGTCATTCGTGAAGGTGTCGGCGTGATACTTGCCGAAGTCCGCGTTCATGCCGCGGATCGCCATGTTGATCTTCGCCATCTTCCAGGTGTCGGGGTTCGCCTCCTGCCCGTAGATGGACAAAGTGCCGCGCTTTCCGCCGTGCGCCTGAATGAACTTTGCGCTCTGCACGAACATGCCGCCGCTGCCGCAGGCGGGGTCATAAATGCGGCAGTTCTCGAAGGGCTTCAGCACTTCAACCAGCGTCCGCACGACGCAGCCGGGCGTATAGAATTCGCCGCCGCCCTTGCCTTCCTTCGCGGCGAACTGTGCGATGCAGTATTCATAGGTCCGCCCTAAAAGGTCCTGGTCCTCTTCCGAGCCGTCCATGTGCAGATTGTTGGTGAAGAGGTCCACCACTTCGCCCAGCACCTTCTTGTCCAAATCAGGGCTGGCGTAGACCTTCGGCAGCACGTTCTTCAGCGTCCTGTTGTCGTCTTCGATGGCACGCATGGCGTCATCCAGCACCTTGCCGATCTCAGGGGAGTGGGTGTACTTGGCGATGTACTTCCAGCGGGCGATCTCAGGCACGAAGAAGATGTTGTCTTCCATGTATGCGTCGGGATCGTCCTCAAAGCCGTCGCCCTCCGCCACCAGCTCCGCATACCGCTTTTCAAACGCGGCGGAAATGTAACGCAGGAAGATCAGACCGACGATGATCTGCCGATATTCCGCGGCGGGGATAGAACCCCAAAGTACGCAAGCCGCGTCCCAAAGCTGCTTCTCAAATCCAAGGTTTGCCTGTGTAGTGCCGTTTGCCATAACGCGCCTCCAAAGTCAACTTACAGGTTATTATACAGTATAATATTGTATTGCGCTATCATATTTTCGGCGTTTTATTGTTAATTGGCAGAAACATGAAAGCAAAAAACGATTACTTATACTCCCTGATACTCAGATAAGGGGCATTCGACAAACCGACTTCCACGCGCCGCAAAGGCGGCATCAGAAAGCCCCCGCCTTTTGTCTGCCGACAAAGGGCGGGGGCTTTCATCATTCCGTTCCCTCAAGATGTACCGTAACCGGCTCTATCCCCAGCGCGGGCAGGATCTTATCCGTAAGATCCTTCGTCGCGAAGCGGATGGAGCTCGTGTTTTCACAGGGATGACAGCCGAACATTTCTTCCTTCAGCACGTCCTCGTCGATAATGAGCCTTACGCGCCGCTCCTTATCGTTCATCAGGCCCAGCACCGAAACGCTGCCGGGATGCAGGTCGAGGAAGCGCTCCATATATGACTCGTCGCCGAAGGACAGGCGGCTCACGCCCAACTGCCCGGAAAGCTCCTTCGTTTTGAATGGCTTGTCTCCCGGCATCACCAGCAGGTAGAAATCCGTTTTCTGACGGTTGCATAGAAACAGGTTTTTGCAGATATGCACTCCGAGTATCGCGTCTACGTCCGCGCACACCTCCATGGACGTGGCCGGCCGGTCCGGGTGATCCGTCCGCTCAAAAGCTATGCCGAGCTTGTCCAGAAACGCGTACGCCCGCTTCTCTCTGTCGCTTCTGCCGCCCATATCGGACGGCGAACCGTGTAAAAGCTCCATTTTTATACTTCTCTCGTTTCTTACAGCGACGCTCCGAAGGCCCTGACCTCGGCGGAGGCGGCTTCCGTACCCGCCTGCCTGCCGTCATACTCGAATATGCCCAGATCCTCCGCCTGAATGAAATTCAGTATGCCCCGGTACTGCGTCTCGATGGCGCCGTATACGTCGGGCGAGCCGGAGGTCAGTATGAGCGCCCATTTTTTCGCCGCCGGAGCCATGACCGCGTAGAAACGGGATATGGCCGACTGCAGCTGGCCGGTCAGGCCGAAATAATAGACCGGAGAGGCGAGCACGGTCATATCCGCCTCGGCAAGCGCGGGATAAACCCGATCCATGTCGTCCTTTTGTACGCACTTGCCGCCGCCCTTGTCATGGCAGTATTCGCAGCCCCTGCAGCCGCCTATCTTCATCGTCCCGACCTGCAGGACCGACACGGTATGTCCTTTGCTTTCTGCGCCTTCCTTAAAGGCCGACACCAGCGCCGCGGTGTTTCCGTTCGGCCTGGGACTTCCGCTCAATACGACGATTTTCATTTTATTGCCATTCCTTTCTTCGGGCCGACGTCATTTTTACTCAAAGCTTCCGTACATCGCGACGGCTTCATCCACGGTGATCTCGCCTTTTCCCACCCGGAACGCCGCGATACGGATCTGGACAGTGAGCGGGTCCGTAATGCCGAGCACTTCCGGAGATATGATGAGGTCCGAAGGCACCCGGCCGAAGGGCGCGTAAACCGAATCCACGGACAGTTCCGTGGTGGGCGTAACCAGCCGCTTCACCGAAGCCATCTCATTCAGCTCTTCATTCGTGATCAGAAACCGCATGAATTCGTTTGTCATATCCAGATCGTCGCAGTCCTTGTTTACGGAGAACTCCACGGAGGGACTGTCGATAAAATACCCGCCTTTGTCTGTCAGAGGGAGCGGTGAAAACGTATAATTAAACGGCGAAGCGGTGAACGCCTCGGACTGGCTCTCTCTTTTTTTGGTTCCGGACACGGTATCGGCGGTGCAGATCATCATCGGCACGTCGCCTTCGAAAAAGCGCAGGATCACCTGGGTATAGTTGTCCTCGATCTTGTCGCACTCATCCAGATCGATACAGCCGCTCTCTATCAGCTGCTCCACCGCTTCCAGCGCCGGACGCATGTATTCTCCGGCGGCGGGATCCAGCTCATTTGCCGGCGCAAGCGCCTCCGGAGCCTCGGCAAGCGCGGCAGTAAACAGCGGATAGGCCACCGTATTCATGAAACAGCTGGAAGATTTGAGGCTGTAGCCCATCATGGGGCTGGCATACCCTCTGCTGCGGAACTCATCGCATACGTCCATCAGCTCCGTCCAGGTGGAGGGGACGCCGAGACCTTCCTTTTCAAACAGATCGTTGTTCACCAGCATACCGTAGGTCCTGGAAAAAACCGGCACCAGCCGCACGCGGCCTTCCGCGTCGTGATTGAGCAGACCGGGGCGTATGCAGTCCAGCTTCAGCCCCAGCGCGGGGTCGGAAAGATCCTCCATATGGTCGACCACCGCTTTGTATTGTTCGTTCCCGGTCATCCAGGTAAACGAGAAGAAAATATTGGGCTTTTCATTGCTTTCCAGCGCTTTGTCCAGGATGTTGTTATAGTCGTCCAGCTTCATATAGTTCAGCTGCACGTTCGGGTATATCTCGTTGAACCGGACGAATTCAGCCTCCAGCGCCTCGAAGTTATCATAGCTTCCGACTACCGTGATCCCGCAGCTTGTGTTCGTGTCGAGAGCCGGCTTGAATCCTTCGTCGGTCTTTTCCTGCGGTTTGCCTCCGCATGCCGTCATCGACGCAAGCGCGCAGATGATCAGAATTGTGCAGAGCAGCTTTTTCATGATCGTACCTCCCTGATTTCGCGAATATCCCTGACGGCAATTAACATGCCGATCGGTCCTGAGATATGCCCGTTCATTCCGGAATTAGGACGTTCTGCGTCATTTTCCGAAAACGCGTCCGCGCCGACGGGCCTTATGCGCAAATGATCTCCCCGCCCGGAGGGCGTTCCGGCGTCCCTCGGGCTCCTCCGCGCCGGTCGGTATCCCTTCCCGGCTCATACGTCTCAGCTTTTCACAGTTGTATTGTATGTTAATATCAGGAAAAAAGCAAGTCGTAAATTGCCCGGGTCTCCGTCCCGCCGCTTCCCGGCACGGGGCGTGCTCCGGCCGGTGCGGCAGCGCCCTTTGAAGCGCCGGTCGTCCCGAAGCCCGGCTTCCGATCGCCGGTATGCTCCCCTGTCCGGAAAGCGCGCTCTCGGTCGTGCCGGGATCACAGAGCCCGAACAGATGAAGAAGCTCCCAGGAAGTAAACCAACAGTCGGTCGTTTTTCCGGAAAACCGTGATATAATGACTATATGACGGTCAGCATACTGCGCATCTCGCCTCTCCGAGGCGCTCAAAACATCACACCGGAGGTGAGTACGTATGAAAACGAACACGTTCGGAGCATATATACGCTTTCTCAGATTAAAAAACCACATGACGCAGTCTCAGCTTGCCGAAAAGCTGTATATTACCGACAAAGCGGTTTCGAAATGGGAACGCGATCTGTCTTACCCGGATATCAGACTGTTTCCGAAGCTGGCTGATGCGCTGGGCGTCCATATGAACGATCTTCTGAATGAAAGCATCGGAGAGGTGCCGCCCTCCAGGCTGATGCAGATCCTTGAAATGTCCCACGACTTCCGTACTCCGCTCCATATAATACTCGGATGCGTGGATCTGGCGGAAAATCATTACGAGAACAGGGACCGGGTGCGGCGATATCTGCACAGCATCCGGGCCTCCGGAGAATACCTGCTCGAGGTGGTCAACAACGCGACTCAGACGACTCTGCGGGAGCCTGTGCCGGGTGCGGACTCCCGTTCATCGGCCGGAAATCTGGACGAATATCTGAAAGAAGGCGAGCGCGATCGGAAAGCCCGTTTCGCGCCGTATCGTTTCTCCGGCAAGCGAATTCTCATCGCCGAAGATATGGAGATAAACCGGGAGATCCTCGGAGAACTCCTGAGACGGTACGGCGCGGAGCTCGACTTCGCGGAAGACGGCCGGATCTGCCTGGATAAGGTGATCGCCAATCCGGCTGATCATTATGATCTGATTTTGATGGACGTCAGAATGCCGAACATGGACGGTATAGAAGCGACGAGAAGCATACGCCGGCTTCCCGACGCGGCGAAAGCGTCGATCCCGATCATCGCGGTCACGGCGAACACCAACGACAGGGACCGCAATGCGGCCATTGAAGCGGGAATGAACGCCTTTACCGAAAAGCCGATCTCGGTTGACAAGCTGTTTGAGGTCATGGAACGGCATTTGCCGGAGTAAGACCGAAGCGTTGGCACGACACAGGTGTTTTGAGGCGCGTCGGGGCATTCATCTGCCCCGATGTATTATTTATACGGTATCCTGAGCAGCCGATCCAAGCGTTTCGATTTCGCCGCAGTTTGGCCGCGGCAGCCGCTCGGGGATGCCGTCAGGAGGCCGGGTGTTTATCCCCTCTCCGTTCACTTCATTTCGAAAGAACACCGTCGGAGCCCGGTGAAGCGGATCCGGCGGTGAGAGGAGGAAGGAGCTGACGGATATGCAGTTTTCGCCGCAGCGCGGAAACGAAATGGAGTCGGCTTCTTCCGACGACATGGCCCCACTCGCTCCTGCCCTTCGGGCAGAACCGCTCGGGGATGCCATCAAGAGGCCGCCGGTTCGAATAAGCCTCCCAAATGCAAAAAGGCCCGACCGCATAAGCGGTCGGGTCTTTTTGTCTAAGAATCACCAAAAGGTACAAAACCGAGCTAAGAACACAAAAAAGTACACCATTTATAGGTTTGATTCTTTTTTATTGCAGTTAATAATACATACCGAAACCATTTTTTCAAGTCCTGTACCAACTATACCGGCTTTGTCGAATTCGTTTTTTATCGTCTTCTCCCATTCTTCCTTTGATACCGATTTGTTAGTAGAAGAATTGAATTCATAGCCATTTTCAAATAGCACATAAACAAGTATTGCTTTTATTTTCTTCTGAATTAAGAAATCTATTGCCACCAGGCGATTCGCTAATTGATAAACATCGCGGTTCCAGTCTTCTGCTGTTTTTTGTACACTATATTTTTTAATTACTTTTTCTATCACTCGATTATTTGATTCTATACTTTTTTCACTTCCGCCCGAAGATGATTTCAATTCCTCACTGTTTGCTTTTGCCTCCACGAAAACATAAGTTCCATCTTCGGTTATACCGACAGCATCCCAGTTTAAACCGGCAAATCCGCATTTCCAATATTCTCGCCATTCGTCATTGACAGTTTCGATAAAGTCAAAATTCAACAATTCTTTGTCTTCCGGACCATTAAATCTAAAATCCAACCAATTTATGTTTGAACTAATATGAGCAGACTGAGCAATCGTGTGATTAAACTCATTTCGATGCCAACCAAGCATTCTGAGTAATTGATATTTTGACCCGTATCCAAGTGCCAATTTGTCTGAAATATTCTTTTTATAATTCATCTTGATACCTCCGCAAATTATATATATTACCCGATTTTTGCCCAAAAAGCAACAAGAAAACCTCTCTTGCCTTGGCAGACAAAAGAGGTTTCGAGGCCGCCGGTTCGAATAAGACTCCCAAATGCAAAAAGGCCCGACCGCGTTCGGGTCCACATCGCAAACCGGCATGTCCGTTTGCGATGTGAAGAGGAGGAGCAACGCAGCGATGCAATGTTTGCGGCGTCGGTCATTTACTGCGCCGCAAACGGCGCGAGCGCAGTTTGCTCCGACGAAGTGACCGGATTCGAACCAGCGGCTTGCCGACTTCGTCCGGCAAGCCGGCGGCGTTATGGCCCCACTCGCTCCTGCCCTTCGGGCAGAACCGCTCGGGGATGCCATCAAGAGGCCGCCGGTTCGAATAAGACTCCCAAATGCAAAAAGGCCCGACCGCATAAGCGGTCGGGTCTTTTTGGTCCGAGTGACTGGATTCGAACCAGCGGCCTCTTGAACCCCATTCAAGCGCGATACCAAACTTCGCCACACCCGGTCAAAGAAATCAGCTTTGATATGTTAGCACACTCTCCGAGGAAATGCAAGACTTTTGTGAAATAATTTGCAAGGCGGCGGGAACGGTATCCCGCCGCCCGAGCTGCACGCAAGCTCATTTTTTCCTGCCGGCGTTTGACGCCGCCTGCTGTCTTTCCTTTTTCGCCTGCTTTGCCTTTTTCTCCCGCTCCTTATTCAGGGCTTCCTCTGCCGCCAGCACGTCGTCAGACATCCTGTGGAGCATCACCGTAGCCGCAAGCAGCAGGGCGCTGATTACGACGCTGTATATCGAGAACCATTCGGAGCCGAGAATGAGCGGCGTCAGCGAGGCTACGAACGTCAGGACGCCGTAACGCACCATGTTGCGGTGCTGCTTGAAATTCGGCTCTTTTCTTGCAGAAAGCACTATGATGATAAGCACCATGGCGATGCTGAGCATCGTCGTAACGAACGGCCCGTATACGCCGTTTCTGAAAACCGTCATATTGAAATACGAGTACGTTTCGTGTATCACAACGTCCTTTTCGGGCGTCCAATGGCAGGACATGCTGAAAGGAAGCGCCTCGACGGCTATCGCCGCCAGCAGGGCGCATATCGGGAGAATAAACTTTTTCTTGTTCATATGCGGGACCTCCGTTTGCCGTATTAGATTATCATAATTTCAAAAAGCGGTCAAGCGGCGCAAAAGAGTCAAAAATCATTCTTTTTTATCTTGGTAATATCTTCATACTGTGCTATAATGACCGCAAAGCGACCGCAAATCGGCCGTTATACGATTTAAGCCGCATGACCGTTACCCCCTCCCGTCCCTTCGGCGGCGGGCCGACGATTGAGAATAAATATAATAAAAATATAAGTAAAGGTGGTATGGCAAATGGGTCGATATGACGATCTGGTTTTCACGATCCCGCAGGAATTCCACAGCTGGTACGGCTTTGCGTCTCCCCGCGGTTTTTTCCGCGGCACTACCATGATGCCCGCGGCAAAGCTGTACATGGACTTCACCTCCGTCACCAAGGAGCTGGTCATGGAGGTGCCGCATACCCACCACGCCGTTGACGAATACCTTGTGTTCACCGGCGCGGACCTGAAAAACTTCTGGGAGTTTGACGCCGAGGTAGACGTATGGATCGGCGAAGATCCCGAAAATCTCGAGCTTTATACCCTCACCGAGCCCACCATTATCCGCGTGCCGCCCAAACTCTATCACTGCCCCGTAAACTTCCGCAGGATAAGCAAGCCCATCGTTTTTTCCGCGGTATATCTTGACGGCGACTGGTCCAAGATCAACCGCAGCGTCGGCCCCGACGGGCGCGAGTCGTTCACCTATGACGGAGCCGGCATACGCCGCTGCGTGATGGACCGCTCCAAGGAATGCATTTACTGCGGCAAATGCTTCTCCGCCGCTATGAAGGACATGATGGCAAAAGCCGAAAAGGATCAGGCCGAAAAGGGCGGCGAAAAGCCTGCCGGCACCGACATGCTCAAGTCGTATTACGACATGGCAAAAAAGGCGCGTACCGGGAAATACGACAAATACGTACACCGCTTCCAGCCCCATTACCATGACGACGCGAACTTCCTCAGCCCCAGGGCCGAGTTCAACGGCGTGGACACCATGCCCGGCTCGCGTCTGTCCTACATGTACGATATCATCATGCGCGAGTGTGAGCTCAGCACCGTGCATATGCATCACGCCGTCGAGGAATATCTCATCTTTACCGGCTCCGATATCACCAACTTCTTTGATTTCGACGCCGAGATTGAGATACAGATCGGCGCGGGCCCCGACGATATGGATACCTACACCATCACCGAGCCCACCGTTATCCGCGTTCCCGCGGGCATGTGGCACGGCCCCGTGCGCTTCAAGCGCATCGGCGCGCCCATCAACTTCATGCCCTTCTACCCCAACGGCTCTTACGGCCGCGTAGTCCGCAAGGAGACCGACGGCGGCGTCGAGTACATATACGAGGGCGCCGACCTGCCCAAATGATCCGCTCTCCCGGCAAGCGGGCTTTTAAGCGTTATTATTCCGAATAAAAGGAAGGAGATACGATAATGGATAAAATACTTGCGTTTCTGAAAGACGCCGGCGTTTTCTTCTACGCCTCCGTCGACGGCGACAAGGCAAGAGTACGCCCCTTCGGATTCTATATGGAATATGAAGGCAAGCTGTACTTCGGCATGGGCAAGCACAAGGAGTCCTTTAAGCAGACCGTTGCGAACCCGAACGTGGAGATCTGCGCGCTCAACAAGAAGAACGAGTGGATCAGGATACGCGGCACCGCGGTCCTCGACGACCGTCAGGAGGTCATGGACAAGGTGTTCGAGGTCAGCCCCGGGCTCAAAAACCTCTACAATGAGAAAACCGGCAACGTCCTCGGCAACTTCTACTTCAAAAACGGCCATGCCGAGATAGCCGACATGATGGGCAATTTCGAGGCAATAGATTTCTGATCAAACGTACACCGCCGCCGCGGACATCGTACCGTTCGCGGCGGCGGCATTCCCCGGGATCTTCCGAAAATACGAAATCGGAAACGGAGCGCAGCGAGTTTCTTCTGTCCCCACGTTTGCCAAATCAAAGCCCGACGTTTGCGGCTTTGATTTGGAGAGGAAGAAGGAAGGAGCGTATGTGCAGTTTTCGCGGCCCTTTCGCAAACCGCGGAAACGGAGCGCAGCGAGTTTCTTCTGAAATGAAAAAAATACGAAATCGGAGCCCAACGCAGCGGGTCCGATTTCGAGAGGAAGAAGGAAGGAGCGTATGTGCAGTTTTCGCGGCCCTTTCGCAAACCGCGGAAACGGAACGCAGCGAGTTTCTTCTGACGATATCCGGGTGTAGCGCAGTTGGTAGCGCGGGTGCTTTGGGAGCATCAGGCCGCTGGTTCAAATCCAGTCACTCGGACCAAAAATCCTCTGAAATCAGCGATTTCAGAGGATTTTTGCTATTTCTTTGCTTACTGCGGCGCAAATAGAGAAGTCAATTTGCAGTTATACTCTTCCTTGTTCGTTTTCAAAGCCTAGACAAATTGAACGGATGACTCAATATGCCTTATGAGAAATTGCTCCTATACTCAAACGTAACATAAATGTTTTGTACTTGGCTCTCTCTTGGCTTAAGTTGTCCTGATTGAACCATCTCATGGTATTTTTTTAAAGAATCCTCTAGTTCTTTATAACTCTTAACATCTTTAATCTCAATTGAAAGATTCTTTACCTGTTCAACTATGCTCATATAAATAACCTCGTCTGGAAGAAGATTCTAAACTTATGTCCGTTGATATATTCAGTTAAAACATCATAGTATTCAGCAATTAGATTATTTAACTCTTGATCTTTCTCAAAATCTATTATTTTAAGATTTAGGTCTGTAGTCAGTGTCTCTATTCCAATTGGACGGCCATGTGATTTCCAACGATTGTTATCGCTAAGTTTTTCAGCAATTTCTATTGCACGAGCCTCTTTTTCCTGCTCTGTAACCCTGGTCTTCCCGTCCGAATGGACAATCCAATCCTTAAATTTATACTTTGTGAGCCACTTTTTCAGCATATCAACTGCCAACTCTTTAGCTTGCTCATATGATCTCAATTCGGCAAGGTCAAAGTCTTTTAGGATTAAAAACTCTGCCTGCGATAAAGTGTTGTTCTTTGCTTTATCTAGTAATTCGTTTATTTTATCAAGATACCCCAATGCAGCGACCAAATTTCCGTCCTTATTCTGCACCTGAGGATCAATTGGTCCTAGTGTGGAAAAATAGTTCATGTAAATGTTGTCGCCACTCATACACAGAATTGTTCCCGCACTATATGCGTAGTCCGGAACAATAAAATTAACCTCGCTATAGAAATGGCGAAAAATATCGACCATTCTTTGAACGGGTGTTAAACTACCACCCGGGGTCGTCAAAAAAACAAAAATCTTATCACGCTTATCAGGATCATTTGATAATCCTTCTATTAGATCCTTGACCTGCCTTTCTGCTCCATTAACAATCTCCCCGTAGTAGGTAAAAACATCCCCATTTAATTTTTCTTCGAGCTTTTTTAGTAATTCGGTTACAGTTCCGCGATTTAGCTTTTCCAACTTATTCTCCATGTATCCGTCTCCTTGCAATCACATCTTTCAATTATATAATACCATATAAACTCGATAGTTGCAAGAAAGTGTCGTTTGTTTAATTACCTGTTTCTGTATCTATTGTAAGCTTATTCAGCCTCGCTTTTTGTCATATTTTCAAATGCAGTCCAAGTATTATAATTCCTATAGGTTGCAAAAACAAAAAGCGCGTAGTCTCTTTTGTGGTATGTCCAATTATTGGGTAGCCCCCGTCTCTTTCATTCTCCGCTTCTCTTCCTTGATCCGCTCACGCACCTCAACAATCATCTTTTCCAGCAGCACTTCGCACTCCTCTTTCGTCTTGGCATAGACCGTATGCACCTCGCGCTTGCCCTGGGCGTTGGTGGGCGAATAGCGACCTTCATAGAGGTGGTCGTTTAACTCGTAGATCCCGCCGGTGCCGGACTTGCGGATCTTGCCTTTGTAGGGCTCGAAACGCGCCCTCTCCGGCTGAGTTTCCTTTTCGGTGGGCACTTTCCCGTTGGCGTCCTCGGTGGGCACAAACGCCTCCCCCCGCCCCAAACCCTGCTCGATCCGGTTCGCCGCCCGGACCTGCATCGTATCCGTGATGTGGCTGTAGACGTCGATGGTCGTGGCGGAGGAGATGTGGCCGACGATGGCGGAGAGGGTCTTGATGTCCATGCCGTGTTCCAGGGCCGTGGTGGCGAAGGTATGCCCTTACGGTATAATAACGACAAACCGGAAAAGTCCCGTATTTTCAAGGGGTTTCAAGGTTTCAAGCCTGATTTTTGATCCTTTTCCAACCCAAAAATCAAGCCGCGAGAATTGTCGAACCGTAGGGGGTGTTTCATTAACGACAAATAATTTCATAGCGGCCGGGGCATCTCCCGGCACCCTGCGGGCGTTTCAATCTGCTTATCAAGCAATTTGAAACGCCCTTTTTTCATGCCCAAAAACAAGAGAACAGACAAGGAGGAAACGATATGCCAACCGAAACCTCCCCGCCCAAGCGGGGAAGAAAGCCGAAACAGCCTGCGCCGGTGGAGCCGATGCAAACCACGGAGCAGATCGTCCGTATTCCGCTGATCGAGCTGCACCCTTTCCCGGATCACCCCTACGGCATCCGGGAGGATCAGGCCATGCAGGACACGGTGGACAGCGTAAAGCAGAATGGCGTCGTGGTCCCGGCTATCGTCCGGCCCCGCGCCGAGGGCGGCTATGAGATCGTCGCCGGACACCGGCGCAAGCTGGCCTCCGAGCAGGCGGGCTTCACGGATATGCCCTGCATCATCCGAAACCTCACCGACGACGAGGCCATCATTCAGCTTGTGGATTCCAACGCCCAGCGCGAGGACGTGCTGCCGAGTGAACGGGCCAAAGCCTACAAGATGCGGCTGGAGGCCATCAAGCGCACGGCAGGCAGACCGAGAAAGGAGATTTCGGACAACGAACCCCTTTCAGAAAATGTGCCGAATAATTCGGCGAATTTCCGCAGCGACGATGAAGTGGGAAACGTCGATGGAATCAGCGGCGATACCGTCCGAAACATCATCTCCCTCAACAACCTGGTCCCGGAGCTGATGCAGATGGTGGACGATAAGAAAATCTCCCTGACGCCCGCCTATCAGATCGCCGCGCTGACGGAACCGGAGCAGCGCCTCTTGCTGGAAACCATCGACAGCGAGCAGGCCACGCCCTCGGTGTCCCAGGCCCAGCGGATGCGGAAGCTCAGTCAATCGGGAGAGCTGAACGAGGACAATATGCTCCAGATTATGATGGAGCAGAAAAAACCGCAGAGCTTCAGCATCACCATACCGCTGGACAAGCTCCGTAAATACTTCCCCAAGTCCTACTCCCCCGAAAAGATGGAGGAAACCATCTTCAAGCTGCTGGACCAGTGGCTGAAACACCGTCAGCGGAGCGCGGAGAGATAAAACCTCATATTGGACAGTACGCCGGACAGTTCTTTGCTGCCCGGCTTTTTTGCTGCCCGAAATCAAACCTGAAAAGGAGTTTTGAGCTATGAAACGTCCCCTTGCATACATCACCGCCCCCTGGAGCGACAATCGCAGCGACAACGAGGAAAACGCCGCCCGGTATTGCCGGCAGGTCTATGACGCCGGGTACACGCCCGTCTGTCCTATGATGCTGTTTTCCGCTTTTCTGAAAGACGGCATCCCCCAGGAGCATAAGGACGGGCTGGATATGGCGAAGGACTTTCTGCGCCGGTCCCATGTGCTGGTGGTCTGCGGCAGCACCGTCACGGAGGCCATGAAGAATGACATTGCCGTGGCGGAGCGCCTGCACATCACCGCCACCACCCTGGAGGGCATCCTGACCGTCAAGGGCCAGGGCCGCAAGCCCTGCCGATGAAGAATGACGCTGTGATTGTCGGACAGGACCAGCTCGCGGTGGAGCGTTTTATGGACGACACCCGGCACATGGTCATTTTCGATGTGCTGGACCACCGCTGCCCCATCGGGAACAAGGGAGAGCGTATCCGGCTGTTTCTGTCTGACGAGGGCTACAACAACGCCCTGGCCGCCCAGGAGCGCGGCTATATTCGCATCAAAAAACACGCCGCCGTCATCGAGGGCCACATTCTGCCCGACAAGAAGAAAAAGCGGCGGCATTGACCTATGAGGAGGTAATCACTATGAATCGTGCAAATATCTTGAAAAACAGTCTTGCGGCCCTGTTCCGGTCCGGCGCGGACGAGGATCACACCGCTGACGAGATGCTGGAGCTGCTGGAAGGCATCGACTTCCACGCTCTGATGCAGGCTGTCTATTCCATGCGGGAAACAGTCTTTGAGTACCGGGTGGACAGCGACATGGAGAAGGGCTTTGCCTATCGCGGCCCAGAGCTGTTCCCCGGCAAGGCCGTCCTGCTCTACACCGACGACGGATACGGCTGTTATGACGTGGCGCTCCATGAACATGGCTATGAGCTGTGGCTGCTGCCGGACGCCACCTTTGTCGTGGTGTCCCGTGTCCGAACCACCATCGGCAACGACGCCAGCGTGATGGAATACCGCACCATTCGGGGCCTGAATTGGCGCGATGCGGGCATGACCATCGACTTCCTGGAGCTGGCCGACGATCTGGAGGACCTGTGCGCCGCTGTGACGGAGCATGATCTGCCCCTCTATGAGCTGTGAGTGGAAAGGAACGGTGAAACCGAGGCTTTTCCCCTATGCGGGAAAGCAAGCAATCACAAGGGTTTTTCCACGCGGTTTCCCTCTCAGGCGGCAAGGATTCCAGCTATCTTTTGCTCCGTATGATCGAGCGGGGTATGCCCATCGACGCGGTACTGTCCGCTGATACAGGCATGGAGTTCCCGGAAATGTACGACCATCTGGAGAAGATGGACGAGCTGCTTCATCGGGAGCGCGGCATCCACATCACGACGCTGCGGCATCCCAAGGGCTTTGAATGGCTCATGTTCGAGGAACCAAAGCAGAAACCGAAAACGCTGGAAAACCGCGCCCGCCTGGGCATCCCACCCTGCGGCAACGGCTGGCCGGGCATCCGTGTCCGCTGGTGTACCGGCCAGCTCAAGACTCACCTTATCAGCAAGGAGGTCAACCGGCTCAAGCAGGAGAAGAACGCTCTGCACTATGTCGGCATCGCCGCCGATGAAGCGCAGCGGTGCAAGGGAGAGCAATATCCGCTGGTAGATTGGGGCGTTACCGAGGCCCAGGCCCTCCAGGGCTGTTATGACCGGGGCTTTGACTTCGGCGGGCTCTATGAAATCTATCACCGGGCATCCTGCTGGTGTTGTCCGTTCCAGCGGATCGACGAGCTGCGGAAGCTGCGAAAGCATCACCCGGAGCTGTGGGCAAAGCTCATAGAGCTGGATCGGCGGGCGCGGGCGCAATTCGGCCCCGGCCCGCTGGGGCAGTTCAAGAAGAATTGGAGCGTGGATCGTTTGGAAGAACGCTTTGCAACGGAGGACGCCGGTACAGCCTGACGCTCTCCTTGTGTGAAAGGATTGGTGTATATGGCTGTGTTTCGGATCGACAAGACGAAGGACTATACCGTAATGAGCAATTACCATCTGCGGGACAAGCGCCTGTCGCTCAAAGCAAAGGGCCTGCTGTCGCAGATGCTTTCTCTGCCGGAGGATTGGGACTATACGCTTACCGGCCTGGCCTATATCAACCGGGAGAGCAAGGACGCCGTGCGCTCTGCGGTCAACGAGCTGGAACGGTGCGGCTACATCGAGCGCCGCCAGACCACGGATGCGCTCGGCAAGTTCTCCGTCAACGAGTATGTGATCCATGAGTCCCCCGTGGAGCCGAAGGCCGCAGAACCGCCGTCGTCGGGAAATCCAACAACGGTGGAGCCGTCGTTGGATTATCCGTCGTCGGAAAACCCGACAACGGGAAATCCGTCAACGGAAAACCCGTCGTCGGAAAATCCAACGCAATTAAATATAGAAATACAAAATACTCAAAAACAAAAAACTGATCCATCAAATACTCATTCATTCCTTCCTTCGGAAGCGCCCACGCCTGCGGCGGACGGACCGACAGACGGGCGGGAATTGAGAGAGGATATTCGAGATCAGATCGAATACGACTTTCTCGTGACCCCGTTCAACCGTTCCCAGGTGGATGAGCTGGTGGAGATCATGGTGGAGGTCGCCATGAACCGGAGCAAGACCATCAAGATCGGGCGGGATGCGGAGTATCCCGCGTCTTACGTCCGGGAGCGGTTTCAAAAGCTGAACCGGGAGCATATCGAAAAGGTCCTGGACGGCATCAAGGAGAACACCACCCGCGTCTACAACACGAAAGCATACCTGCTGGCGGCGCTGTTCAACGTGCTATCCACCATCGACAACCACTACACCATGCTGGTCAACCATGATTTCTACGGCAAGGATCGGAGTCACTATTACGACTGCGGCCCGGATGAAAGTCTCTGAGCATAGCAAAAGCCCCGCCATCGCTGACGGGGCCTTGCCGTGAGTTCGTATCTACTTGATCCATGCGTCGGCGGCGCTGAAGTTCGCGCCCACATATCCGCTTTCGGCCATCACGGTCCCCAGCATGGAACCGTTGTAGTCAAAGTACATCGTGATCCGGTATCCGGGATTGTCGCGGAGAACATCGGCGGCGAGCTGTTCGGCGCAGCTTTCAATGTAGCTGCGTTCAAAGGACTTCCACCACGCTTTGAAATCCTGGGTCCCAAGGGAGCCGGTGTAGCGGGCGGTAAAAATCTTCTCGCCGCCATAGTTTGTGACCGGCTTTTCCCGGATGGTCCATGCGCCGCTGAAATCCTCGACGCTGGCCGGTGCCTGGGCGCTGCCGTTTACCGTGGCGATCCTGTTCTCCGCATCGTACCCGACCTCCAGCCCGTAGGCTTCTGCCAGCGCCCGGAGCGGCGCGTAGGTGGTCCCGTCGTAAGTGAACACCAGCACGTCGTTTCCGGCTGCATCCTTCGGCTGGAACACCTCGCCGTTGACCAGGACCTTGATGGGATGAATGGTCAGCGTCAGGGAGCCGTCCAAGGCCAGCGCCGTCACCGGCAGGGCCACCAGCAGGAGCGCCGCCGCGACGCCTGCGGCAAAAGAAAACAGTCTGCTTTTCATTGTGAGAACCTCCGTTTTATAGATTTGTCTTTCGACAAAAACAGTCTATCCAGCGACGGAGGAAATCGCAAGGATACGGCGGACGCCCACAAATCTGAAAGGAGCTGCCATGATCCACAAGCACCTGCTCCACCGTTTGGTGGTGCCACCTTAGCACATCCCTCGCTCCGCGGCAGACCGGCCACGGAGCTTTTTTATGCGAAAACCGGCCAACCAAATCTATTTTATGGAGGAAATTTCTTTGAAAACAAACCATTCCAATCACGGCTGTCGCCGTGTTCTCGCGCTTCTCCTGACCTTCCTTATGGTCATGTCCATACTCCCCGGCATGGCCTTTGCTGCCCAGCCCTCGACCTACCGTGACCCCGCCGAGCATTGGATGAACGCCGGGAGCCGCACCAACGAGCTGGACATCAATGCCGTCGTTTCCCATGAGACTTTTTACTGCTACAACTGCAGGCAGTACACGTCCTTCACGATCTGGCGCACCCCGGAATACACCCGCGACGGCCAGACCGCGCTGACGCGGAATGTCAAGTATTCCGATGGGACCACGATTGACGGCGAGGGAACCGGAACGATCCTTGACGGCGATCCCGGCTTCGACGCTTATTACACCGGCTACCACTGGACCAAAGCCTGCTGCGAAAACTGCGGCACAATGAACAGTAACGGCGGTCCAAGCGCCTATGACTATTCCAAAAACGTGTATAACCTTTACGACTGTGCTTCCGGCTTTTCCGAGGCGCTGGACGACGTAGTGACCTATGAATACGCAGACGACACCTACCACACCAAAACCGTGGCGGGCGGTCATTACTGCGAGTTCTGCTTCGGCACGGTCCATACGCACACTTCCACGCTGGAACGCCATACCCTCAATACTGAGGTCAAGGCCCAACTTGACAAGCAGCGTTTCGCCGTCGTGACCACCTGCGCCGACTGCGACTACACCAAGACCGAGTACGTCGCGGCAAAGAGCGTGGTGGCGGACTACTATGGCACGGTGGACGGGCAGGCCCACACCCTGACCGTTTCCGATCTCTCCGAGAGCGGCGTTTCCACAAAAATCCGCTACGGCAACAGCGCCGACGCCTGTACCCTGGTCACGCCGCCCAGCTATACGGAGGAAGGCCAGTACACCGTCTACTACGAGATCACCTACACCTACAAAAATGTGAGCATGACGGAGAACGGCGTGGCCTATGTCTGGCTGCGGGACGATTCCGCACCGCAAATCCCTGTTGGCCCCGGCTGCAACTGCGGCTGCGGCGATCCTGACTGCGACTGTGCGCACGGCAACTGCCCGCATTGCGACGGACATGACTGCTCCAGAGGCGATCACAACTACATCCTCATCGACACCGTGCAGCCGACCTGCACCACCCTGGGCTATGACCGCTATGTTTGCTCCATCTGCGGCACCGTGGATAAGCGCAACTATGTGAACGCCACCGGCCATGCCTATCAGTCCGTCGTGATCCGCGACGCCGACTGTGAGCATCAGGGCAAGACCCTGGAAATCTGCCGGAGCTGCGGCACGGTCAAAGAAACCCTGACCCCCAAGGGCGAGCATCAGTACCGGACCTATAAGGTCGCGGCCACCTGCACCGCCCCCGGCTATACGGTCCGTGAGTGCAGCGTTTGCGGGGACCGGCAGATCACCGACATCACCGCCGTAAAGGGACACAGCTTCGTTTCCACCGTGGTTGCGCCCACCTGCACCACCGGCGGCCACACCCACCATGTTTGCGCCGTCTGCGGCGAGAGCTACTTCGACAGCTACACCGAGGCCACCGGCCACCGCTGGGACGATGGCACGGTCATCAAGGACGCCACCTGCGATGAAGCGGGGATCATTGAGTATCGCTGCCTGAACTGCGGCGTGACCCGGCTGGAGGAGTTTGACGGCGACGGCGACAACTGCGGCGTTTCGCTGACGATGGCGGTCAGCAGCACCCGGAGCGCGGGACACCGCTATTCCGGCGACGTGACGCCGCCCACCTGCACGGAAATGGGCTATACGACCTATACCTGTGTGGACTGCGGCGACAGCTACAAGGGCGAGTACACCGATCCCCTCGGCCACAACTACAAGACCGTGGTGACACGGCCCACCTGCACGACCCTGGGCTACACCACCTACACCTGCGCCCGCTGCGGAGACAGCTACCGGGGCGACTATGTGGAACCCCTGGGCCACGATTATAAGGCCGTCGTTACCGCGCCCACCTGCACCGCGGGCGGCTACACCACCTTCACCTGCACCCGCTGCGGCGACAGCTTCATTTCCAACTACACCGCCGCCCTGGGCCACGAATGGGGCAATCCCGTGAAGCTGGCAGACAGCACCTGCAACAGCGACGGCGTATGGGAATATAACTGCGCCCACTGTGACGCGCACTACCATGAAGCCGTTTCCGCACGGGGCCACAATCCCGGCCCCGCCGCCACCTGTCTGAACGCCCAGACCTGCCTGGACTGCGGCGCTGTGCTGGCCCCGGCCACCGGCCACAATTACAAGGCCACCGTCACCGCGCCCACCTGCACCACCCTCGGCTATACCACCTACACTTGCGCCAACTGCGGAGACAGCTACCGGAGCGATTATGTGGAAACCCTGGGCCACGACTACAAAGCCGTCGTCACCGCGCCGACCTGCACCGAGGGCGGCTATACCACCTACACTTGCAGCCGCTGCGGAGACAGCTATGTTTCCAATTTCACCGATCCCCTGGGCCATGACTGGCAGGAGCCCGTGATGCTGGCGGACAGCACCTGCAACAGCGAGGGCGTTTTGGAGTACGACTGCGCCCGCTGCGACGCCCACTACCACGAAGCGATCTCGGCCACGGGCCACAATCCCGGCCCCGCCGCCACCTGTGTCAATCCGCAGACCTGCCTGGACTGCGGCGCTGTGCTGGCTCCCGCGGCGGATCACAGCTATGAGGCCGTCGTGACCAAGCCCACCTGCACCAAGCTGGGCTATACCACCTACACCTGCTCCGCCTGCGGCAGCAGCTACAAGAGCGACTATGTGGAGATGCTGGGCCACGACTACACGGCAGTTATCACCGCGCCGACCTGTACCGAGGGCGGCTACACCACCTATACCTGCACCCGCTGCGGGGACAGCTATGTGGACGACTATACCGACCCCCTGGGCCACGAATGGAACGAGCCGGTGACGCTGGCGGACAGCACCTGCAACAGCGACGGCGTGAAACTGTACGAGTGCGCCCGCTGCGACGCCCATTACCATGAGGCGATCTCGGCCACGGGCCACAATCCCGGCCCTGCCGCCACCTGCATCAATCCGCAGATTTGCAAGGACTGCGGCGCTGTGCTGACCCCCGCAACGGGCCACCATTTCAAGGCCGTCGTGACGCCGCCGACCTGCAGGTCGCTGGGCTATACCACCTATATCTGCACCGCCTGCGGCGAGAACTACAAGAGTGATTATGTGATGATGCTGGGCCACGACCATGTGGCGGAGATCACGCTGCCCACCTGCACCGAGGGCGGCTATACCACCTATACCTGCCCCCGCTGCGGCGATTCCTATGTCACGGACTACACCGATCCCCTGGGCCATGCGTGGGACAGCGGAACACAGATCACCGCCGAAACCTGCAACGGTGAGGGCGTGATCGAGCATCGCTGCACCCGCTGCAACGAGCATCTGCTGGAGGCTGTTTCGGCCAAGGGTCATAACCCCGGCGCTGCCGCTACCTGCACCGAGGATCAGATTTGTCTGGACTGCGGCGCGGTCATCGAAAAGGCCCACGGTCATGACTATGAGGCCACCGTCACCGCCCCCACCTGCACGGAGCTGGGCTATACCACCCACGTCTGCAAGGACTGCGGCAAAACCTACACCTCCGATTTCGTAAAGGCCACCGGCCACAAGAAAAGCGACTGGATCATCGACAAGCAGCCCACCACCAGGGCCGAGGGCAGCCGCCACAAGGAGTGCGAGCTTTGCCATGAGAAGCTGGTGACGGAGCCCATCGCCAAGCTGTACCTCTATTCCACCACGGACAACAAGGGCGAGGCCACCGTGGGCGAGTATCTTGTGATCGTCACCGATACCAGCTCCGGCAAGCCCATTATCAATGCCACCGTGGAGCTGAACGAGGACGGCACGATCTCCCTCCGCTTCCCGGATGGCCGCCTGCTGGACTACGGCAACCATACCACCGTTCACGTTCTGTACGCCGAGGACAAGACCCCGGTAAAGGGCGTTCAGATCTACGTCACCGATGTCATGGGCAACTATGCGCCGGACGTGACAGACAAAGACGGTCAGATCACCGTCCCCGATGAATCCGGCGAAACCGGCAGCCAGGGCAGCATCACCTTCGGCGGCAAGGACGCCGAGGATGTTCCCTTCACAATCACCGTAAATGTGGTGAACGGACGGAACAATCGGCCCATCGAGGGCGCGAATGTGAGCATCAGCAAGACCGGCACCATTACCGTCGTTCTCCCGGACGGTCTGGACCTGGATGAAAACAATCCCATCATCCTCACCGTTACCGATCAGAAGGGCCGTCCCATCACGGACCGGCTCATCATCGTCAAGGGCGACAAGGACAAGGAGAGCGGAAAGACCGGCGAGGACGGCACCCTGACCCTGCCGGAGGTGGCCGTGATCGAGAAGCACGGGGCTTACATCCTCGGCTACCCGGACGGCACCTTTGGCCCGGAGCGCAGCATGACCCGCGCTGAGGCGGCGGCGATCTTTGCCCGCCTGCTGGCGGAGCGCAAGGGCGACACGATCCCTGAAACAGCCCGGACCAAGTTCTCCGATGTTCCCTCCGACGCATGGTATTCCGGCTATGTCCGCTATCTCACCGGCTACGGCATTATCGTCGGTGCCGGCGACGATCAGTTCTCTCCCGACGCAGAGATCACCCGCGCTGAGGTCGTGGCGATGGCGGTCCGCTTCTTCGAGGTCTATGGCGACGGCAATGCCGAGATCATGCAGCAGTATGCGGAGTTCAACGATGTGTCTGACGGCTATTGGGCCGCGGAGTACATCAAGGACGCCGCGATCCACGGCTGGATCAGGGGCTACGGCGACGGCAGCTTCCGCGCCGAGGCCAGCATCACCCGCGCCGAGGCCGTGACCATCATCAACCGTCTGCTGGGCCGCGTGGCCGACGAGGACTACATCGACGCCAAGGCGCGGAGGCTCAACACCTTCACCGACATGGACCCCAAGCATTGGGCATACTACGCCGTCATGGAGGCCGCCAACGCCCACACCGCCGATGTTACGAAGGGCGAGAGCTGGATGAAATGAGCGCAGCGCCCCGGCGAAAGGGGTGATGACCCATGCAGGAGGACATTGAAAACAAGGTGGTCGTCCTGATCGAAAACTGTTCCAAGCTCACCGCCCAGGAGCTGCGGCGGGCGCTGGAAAAGGTGCTGGCCCAGGCGAAAAGCGGAAAGGCAAACCGTAGTCAGAAAACCGTCCGTGACACCGATCCCCACGGCAGAATGACCGTGAAGGAGCTGGCGGCAAAGGACAAGGGGATGCAGAGCATCGAGGTCAACGAAGGCAGCATCGGTTCCTTCAACCGTGTGGCCCGGAAGTATGGCATCGACTTCGCCCCCTTCAAGGTCAAGGGCGAAAACCGTTACCTGGTCTTTTTCAAGGCCCCCGATGCCGACGCAATGACCGCCGCCTTTACGGAGTACACCCAGCGGCAGGTGAAGAAGGCGTCCCGGCCCTCCATCCTGCAAAAGCTGGAGCTGCTCAAAGCACAGATCAGGCAGCCCAAAAAGGAAAAGGTCCGCAACAGGGAGCCGGAGCGATGAAGCGGATCAACATCAGGAAGCTCCTGATCCTGAACAGCCCCTATCTGCTGCTGGCCCTGTTCGGCACCAAGCTAGGGCAGGCGGCGCGGCTGGCTCCCGGTGCGGATTTCTCCGCAAAAGCCCTGCACATTCTGTCAGGCTGCAAGGCGGCGTTTTCGTCCCTGGCCCCCAGCTTTCACCCCGTCGATCTCTGCGTTGGCATCCTGGCGGCGGGCCTGATCCGGCTGGCGGTCTACATCAAGGGCAAGAACGCCAAAAAGTTCCGAAAGAACGTGGAATACGGCTCGGCCCGCTGGGGGACGCCGGAGGACATTGCGCCCTACGTCGATCCCGTCTTTGCCAACAACATCATCCTGACACAGACCGAGAGCCTGACCATGAACAACCGGCCAAAGGACCCCAGGACGGCACGAAACAAAAACGTGCTGGTGATCGGCGGCTCCGGCAGCGGCAAGACCCGTTTCTGGCTCAAGCCCAACCTCATGCAATGCACGTCGGAGACTTATCCCTGCTCCTTCGTGGTCACGGACCCCAAGGGCAGCATCGCCGTGGAGTGCGGGACGCTGCTGCAAAAGCACGGCTATAAAATCCGCATCCTCAACACCATCAACTTCAAGAAGTCCATGCACTACAACCCCTTTGCGTACATCCATTCGGAAAAGGACATTTTGAAGCTGGTGACGACCCTGATCGCCAACACCACCGGCAATGCCAAGACCGGGGACGATTTTTGGGTCAAGGCGGAGACCCTGCTCTACACGGCCCTCATCGGGTACATCTACTACGAGGGACACGACGAGGAAAAGTGCTTCTCCACGCTGATCGAGATGATAAACGCGATGGAGGTCCACGAGGATGACGAGGAGTTTCAGAACAACGTCGATCTCATGTTTGAGGAGCTGGAAAAGGAAAAGCCGGAACACTTCGCCGTCCGGCAGTACAAGAAGTACAAGCTGGCGGCGGGCAAGACGGCGAAATCCATCCTGATCTCCTGCGGGGCGCGGCTGGCCCCCTTCGACATTCAGGAGCTGCGGGACCTGACGGCCTACGACGAGCTGGAGCTGGACACCCTGGGCGACCAAAAGACAGCTCTGTTTCTCATTATGAGCGACACGGACGACACCTTCAACTTCCTGATCGCCATGTGCTACAGCCAGCTATTCAATCTCCTGTGCGAGAAGGCCGACGATCAGTACGGCGGGCGTCTGCCCTTTCATGTGCGGTGCCTCATCGACGAGGCGGCGAACATCGGACAGATACCCAAGCTGGAAAAGCTGGTGGCGACGATCCGCAGCCGGGAAATCTCCTGTTGCCTGGTCCTGCAGGCGCAGTCTCAGCTCAAAGCACTTTACAAGGACAATGCCGATACCATCATCGGCAACATGGACGCAACGATTTTCCTGGGCGGGAAAGAACCTACGACATTAAAGGAGCTTTCCACGGCCCTGGGGAAAGAAACCGTGGATACCTACAACACCGGCGAGAGCCGGGGCCGCGAGGTGTCCCATTCCCTCAACTATCAGAAGCTCGGCAAGGAGCTGATGAGCATTGACGAGCTGGCGGTCCTGGACGGCGGCAAGTGCATTTTGCAGCTCCGGGGCGTCCGGCCCTTCCTGTCGCAGAAATACGACATTACCAAGCACCCGCTCTATCGCTATACCTCCGATTACGACAAGCGAAACGCCTTTGACATCGAGCGTTTCCTGTCCAATCGCCTGAAACTAAAGCCGGACGAAAGGTATCAGGTAAAGACGGTAGACCTGTCCGACGCATCCCCCGCCGCCGAATAGGGGCGGCAAACCGAACCGTGGAAACAGCGTACCTTTCAAAAATTGTTTTGGAGGTACTTTTTTTATGGATTTTTTCAATTCCGCTGTTGACGTTCTTCAGACGCTGGTGATCGCCCTGGGCGCTGGCCTCGGCATTTGGGGCGCGATCAATCTTCTGGAGGGCTACGGCAACGATAACCCCGGTGCCAAGAGCCAGGGCATGAAGCAGCTCATGGCGGGCGGCGGCGTGGCGCTCATCGGCCTTACGCTGGTCCCGCTGCTGGCCGGTCTGTTCGGCTGATCCCGCAGTATCCATTTCGGAGGGACCGCAAATGCGGTCCCTCCCCTGAAAGGAGGGCAACCCTATGGATTTACTGTGGGACAAAATCACCGAATGGCTGAAGGACCTGCTGATCTCCGGCATCACCAGCAATCTCACCGGAATGTTCGACGCCACCAATCAAAAGGTTGCCGATATCTCCGCGCAGGTCGGCACCACGCCCCAGGCATGGAACAGCAGCATTTTCGGCATGATACAAAACCTGTCCGAAACCGTGATCGTTCCCATCGCCGGGGCCATTCTCGCCTTTGTGATGACGCTGGAGCTGATCCAGCTTATCACGGAGAAAAACAACCTGGGCGACGTGGACACCTGGATGTTCTTCAAATGGGCGTTCAAGTCCGCCGCCGCCGTCCTCATCGTCACCAACACCTGGAACATCGTCATGGGCGTATTCGACGCGGCCCAAAGCGTGGTGGCCAGTGCCTCCGGCGTGGTGATCTCCGACACCAGCATCGACATAGCGACGGTGCTGACAGATTTGGAGAGCCGTCTGGAGGCAATGGAAATCGGCCCGCTGTTCGGGCTGTGGTTTCAATCCATGTTCGTGGGCATCTGCACCTGGGCTCTTTCCATCTGCATCTTCATCGTGATCTACGGGCGCATGATCGAGATATACCTTGTGACGAGCATCGCGCCGATCCCGATGGCGACGATGCTCAACCGGGAATGGGGCAGCATGGGGCAGAACTATCTGCGCTCCCTGCTGGCCCTGGGCTTCCAGGCGTTTCTCATCATCGTCTGCGTGGCGATCTACGCGGTGCTGGTGCAGAACATCGCGGCGATGGCTGACATCAGCGCGGCGATCTGGACCTGCATGGGCTATACGGTGCTGCTGTGCTTCTGCCTGTTCAAGACCAGCTCGCTTGCCAAAAGCGTGTTCAACGCCCATTAACGTTATAGGAAGGAGGCCCCGTTATGGCCTATGTGAACGTCCCCAAGGACCTGACCAAAGTAAAAAGCAAGGTGCTGTTCAATCTCACGAAACGGCAGCTTCTGTGCTTCGGCTGCGGCGCGCTCATCGGCGTACCGCTTTTCTTTTTGCTGAGGAAGCCCATCGGCACCAGCTCGGCGGCGATGGTGATGATGGTCGTCATGCTCCCGGCCTTTCTGCTGGGCGTCTATGAGCGCAACGGCCAGCCACTGGAGGTGGTGCTGCGGAACATCATCCGCGTCTGCTTCCTCCGGCCCAAGGTCAGGCCCTATCAAACCAACAACTTCTATGCCGTTTTGGAACGGCAGGACAATTTAGATCAGGAGGTGTACCGCATTGTCCACGGCAAAGACAAAGCTGTCCCGCGCCGAGAAAAAGGAGATCGAGGCCGTCATCGCAAGAGCAAACGGGACGGATAAGAAAGAGAAATCCGCGCAGGACAGCATCCCGTATCAGCGGATGTACCCGGACGGCATTTGCCGGGTCACGGACAACCGCTATGTGAAAACGATCCGCTTTCAGGACATCAACTACCAGCTCTCACAGAACGAGGACAAGACCGCCATCTTCGACGGCTGGTGTGATTTCCTCAACTACTTCGATTCCTCCGTCCAGTTTCAGCTCACCTTCGTCAATCTCTCCACGACGGAGGAAACCGTTTCCCGGCAGATCGACATTCCTCTCCACGGGGACGAGTACGACAGCATCCGGGAGGAATACACCGCCATGCTCCGGGGGCAGGTGGCGAAGGGCAAGAACGGGCTTTCCAAGACCAAGTATCTGACCTTCGGCATCGAGGCGGAGAACGTGCATCTGGCAAAATCCCGGCTGGAGCGGATCGAGATCGACCTCATCAACAATTTCAAGCGCCTGGGCGTTTCGGCGGACGCGCTGGACGGCAGGGAGTATCTGGAGGTCCTGCATGACATTTTCAACATGGACGAGCGGAAACCGTTTCGCTTTGCCTGGAAATGGCTGGCCCCCTCCGGCCTCTCCACCAAGGACTTCATTGCCCCCAGCTCCTTCGAGTTCAAAACCGGGCGGCAGTTCCGCATGGGGCAAAAGACCTGCAAGGTCAGTTTTCTCCAAATCCTCGCGCCGGAGCTGAATGACCGGATACTGGCGGACTTCCTCGACATGGAGAGCAATCTTGTGGTGAGCATCCATGTGCAGTCCGTGGATCAGACCAAGGCCATCAAGACCATCAAGCGGAAGATCACGGACCTGGACAAGAGCAAGATCGAGGAACAGAAAAAGGCCGTCCGCGCCGGATACGACATGGACATCATCCCGTCCGACCTCGCCACCTACGGCGCGGAGGCAAAAAAGCTGCTCCAGGACCTTCAGAGTCGGAATGAACGGATGTTCCTTGTGACCTTCTTGCTCCTGAACACGGCAAGCGGTCAGCGGCAGCTCAACAACAACGTGTTCCAGGCGTCCAGCATCGCCCAGCGCCACAACTGCGCCCTGACCCGGCTGGACTTCCAGCAGGAGGAGGGGCTGTTTAGCTGCGTCCCCCTGGGAAACAACCTGGTGAACATCCAGCGGGGGCTGACTACATCCAGCACGGCGATCTTCGTTCCGTTCACCACGCAGGAGCTGTTCCAGACGGGGCCGGAGGCGCTGTACTACGGCATCAACGCTCTGAGCAACAACCTTATCATGGTGGACCGGAAACTGCTGAAAAACCCCAACGGCCTGATCCTCGGCACCCCCGGCTCCGGCAAATCGTTCTCGGCCAAGCGGGAAATCTCCAACGCCTTTCTCATCTGCCCGGACGATGACATTATCATCTGCGATCCGGAGGGTGAATACGCGCCGCTGGTGGAGCGCCTGCACGGTCAGGTCATCAAAATCTCTCCCACTGGCAAGGGCTACGACGGCAAGCCCTGCTACATCAATCCGATGGACCTCAATCTGGACTACTCCGACGATGAAAACCCGCTGTCCTTGAAATCTGACTTCATCCTCTCCCTCTGCGAGCTGATCGTGGGCGGCAAGGAGGGGCTGGCCCCGGTGGAGAAAACCATCATTGACCGCTGCGTCCGGCTGGTGTACCGGGATTACCTCAATGACCCCTGCCCGGAGAATATGCCGGTGCTGGAGGACCTCTACAACGCCCTCCGCGCCCAGGAGGAAAAGGAGGCGCAGTACGTCGCCACGGCGCTGGAAATCTACGTCACCGGCTCCCTCAACGTGTTCAACCACCGGACGAATGTGGATATTAACAGCCGGATCGTCTGTTACGACATCAAGGAGCTGGGAAAGCAGCTCAAGAAGATCGGGATGCTGATCGTCCAGGATCAGGTGTGGAACCGCGTTACCATCAACCGGGCGGAGCATAAGACCACCCGCTACTACATCGACGAGTTCCATCTTCTGCTGAAGGAGGAACAGACGGCCAGCTACTCCGTGGAGATTTGGAAGCGGTTTCGCAAATGGGGCGGCATCCCGACAGGCATCACGCAGAACGTCAAGGACCTGCTTTCCTCCCGCGAGGTGGAAAACATCTTTGAGAACAGCGACTTCATCTATATGCTCAACCAGGCCGCCGGGGACCGGCAAATCCTCGCCAAGCAGCTCAACATCTCCCCGCATCAGCTCTCCTACGTCACCCATTCCGGCGAGGGCGAGGGCCTGCTGTTCTACGGGAATACCATCATTCCCTTTGCCGACCACTTCCCGAAGGACACCGAGCTGTACCGGATCATGACGACCAAGCCCCAGGAGGTGGCACAGTGAAGCAGGAGCCGCGCCTGAGATTTACCAAGGAGGAGCAGGCTGCGCCGGAGCTGATAAAGCCCATTCAAAAGGTGAAGAAGGAGGAGGCAAAAGCGGACAAGGCCCAGGCCAAAATCCCCAAAAAGTCGGTGAAGCAGCGTACCGTGGACCCGGCCACCGGCAAGGTCACGGCAAAGCTGACCTTTGAGGATAAAAAGCCGCCCTCCAAGCTGTCCCATGCGGTCAAGGCCGCCCCCGTGAATACCGTGTCCGTCGCGGCACATCGGGAGGTCCGGCAGTATGAGGATGACAACGTGGGGCTGGAGGCGGCACACTTCGTCGAGGGCAACGCCGAGTCCGGGGTGCGGCTGACCACATCCGCGATCCGATCCCAGCGCCTGCGGCCCTACCGCAAAGCGGCGGCAGCGGAGAGCAAGCTGGAAAAGGCCAATCTGAACGCGCTCTACAAAAAAGCGGAGCTGCAACAGCCCACCAGCAATCCGCTTTCAAAGTGGCAGCAGCGGCGGGCCATCCGAAAGCAGTACGCCGCGGCGAAAGCGGGCCGGACCGCCGAAACCACAAAGCAGGCAGCGGCGGCCACCGGAAAAGCGGTGGGGAAAGTCAAGGAGGCGGCGAAAAAGACAGCCGACTTTATCCGGCGTCACAAAAAGGGCTTCCTGATCGTCGGTGCCGTGGGGCTGGCCCTGGCCTTTCTGCTCAACGTGTTTTCCTCCTGCTCCATCATGCTGGAGGGCGCAGGATCGGCCATTGCCGCAAGCACCTACCCCTCCGAGGACGCGGATATGCTGGGCGCGGAGGCGGCCTACTGTGCAATGGAGGCCGAGCTTCAGGAATATCTGGACACCTACGAAAGCACCCACGACTACGACGAATACCACTACGATCTGGACAGCATAGAGCATGATCCCTATGTACTGATTTCCATGCTCACAGCCCTCCACGGCGGCGCGTGGACCATCGACGAGGTGCAGGGTGATCTGCAAATGCTGTTCGACAAGCAGTACATTCTCACCGAGGATGTGACCTCAGAAACCAGGTATCGGACGGAAACCCGCACCGGCACACGGACGGTCACGGACCCGGACACCGGAGAAACCAGCGAGGAAGAATACGAATACACGGTGCAGGTGCCTTATACCTATTACATCTGCAACGTGAAGCTGGAAAACTTCAATCTTTCCCATGTTCCCATCTACATCATGGGCGAGGATCAGCTTTCCATGTACGCCACCTACATGGCGACCCTGGGCAACCGCAGCGATCTGTTCCCCGGTTCTGCATATATCAGTAAGTATTCCAATGGCTACGCCACCTATGACATTCCCCCGGAGGCGCTGGCCGATGAACAGTTCAAGGCCATCATCACGGAGGCGGAGAAGTACCTCGGTTATCCCTATGTATGGGGCGGCAGCTCTCCGTCCACCTCCTTCGACTGCTCAGGCTTCGTGAGTTGGGTCATCAATCACAGCGGCTGGAACGTGGGACGGCTTGACGCGGACAGCCTCTACTATATCTGCACTCCGGTTTCACCGGCCAATGCGAAACCCGGCGATCTGGTGTTTTTCCAGGGGACCTACGACACACCTGGCATGAGTCATGTGGGTATCTACGTCGGCAACTCGACCATGATCCATTGCGGCGATCCCATCTCTTACACAAATCTCAATTCAAGCTATTGGCAGGCGCACTTTGCGGCATTCGGGCGTCTGCCATGAGGAAGGAGCGACCATCTTGAACCCGAAAATTGCAAAACTCCGGGAAGAACACGGCAAGAACAAGGCAAAAATCTCCGAGCTGCAAGCCCGAAACCGGGAGCTGGAAAAGCAAATCCGGGAGCTGGAGAATACCGACATCGTTGGCCTTGTCCGCGCCCAGGGCTTCAGCCTGGAGGATTTCGCGGCGCTGATGCGGAGCATGAAAGCGCCCGCGCCCATCCCTACATCTGACGAAACGGAGGAACCCGAACATGAGGAAACTTAACCTTCGCATCCTGCTCTCCCTGCTGGCCGTCATGCTCTGCATGGCGGTTTTTTCTGTGACCGCCTTTGCGGACGGCGGGGACTATTACGACGATGAAATACCGATTGAAACGCCTGCGGTCACGGAACAGCCTGCCGAGGAGGAGCCCCCGGAGGAAACCGCTGCTCCCGCAGAGGAAACGCCGGAGCCGGAGGAAACCACGGGCGGGCTGGACGAGCCGTTCACCCCGGACGGCAACCTCTCCCTGATCGACGATTTCAGCTATACCAGCGTGGACGCCGATGGAAACGCCATCGGCAAGCAGTTCATTACCGTCCAGAGCAAGACCGGCAACTATTTCTTCATCATCATAGACCGGGCGGGCGACACGGAGAATGTCCACTTTCTGAACATGGTGGACGAGGCCGACCTGCTGGCCCTGATCGACGAGCCGGAGGAAACGGAGGAACCCGCGCCGGTGGTCTGCACCTGCGACGACAAATGCTATGCCGGTCATGTGGACACCTCCTGCCCGGTCTGCGCCACGGATATGACAAAATGTACCGGCAAAGAACCCAAGCCGGAACCCACGACCACCCCGGTTGAACAGGAGCCGGAAACCCCGAAAAAAAGCGGCGGCAATCCTGCGCTGGTGATCGTTCTGCTGCTGGCCGTGGGCGGCGGCGCGGCGTACTACTTCCTCAAGGTCAAGGGCAAGGCCAAGCCCAAGACAAAGGGCAGTACCGATCTTGACGAGTATGACTATGGGGCGGAGGACGGCGAGTACGAATTTGAACCTTACGACCCGGAAGCGGAGGGCGGCGGCACACCCGGAGATACCGAGGACGACGGCGCTTGACCTACTTCACCAATAACCCGCTGGAAAAGCTGATGCGGCAGCCCCCAAGGGAGGCACGGGCCAGAACAAGGCCCGTGTCCGCTCCCAAGGGGCATCCCTGCTACGGTTGCAACAGCTATGGTCAGGGCTGCGTGGCCCCGTGTTACCGTGACCTATTGAAATATCTCGACAAGGAGCGTGACAAGAAATGAGCTATCGACTTGTGATTGCGGAAAAGCCCTCTGTGGCCCAAAGTATCGCCGCCGTGATCGGCGCAAAGCAGCGGCACGACGGGTATCTCTCCGGCAGCGGCTACATCGTATCTTGGTGCTTCGGCCATCTGGCAGAGCTTTCCGACGCCTCGGCATATAACGCCGACTACGCCAAATGGCGCATGGAGGACCTGCCCATCCTCCCGGTCAGCTTCCGCTTTTCCATCGCCCCGGACAAGCGAAAGCAGTTTGACGTGCTGCGGGAGCTGCTGCGCTCCCCGGACACCTCAGAGGTCATCAACGCCTGCGACGCCGGACGGGAGGGCGAGCTGATCTTCCGCACCGTCTACTGTCTGGCGGGCTGCACCAAGCCCATGAAGCGCCTGTGGATCTCCAGCATGGAAGATGCGGCAATCCGCGATGGCTTCCAAGGTCTGCGCCCCGGCAGGGACTATGACGGCCTGCATCAATCGGCGCTGTGCCGTGCGCGGGCCGACTGGCTGGTGGGCATCAATGCCACCCGTTATTTCTCCCTGCTCTATGGCCGGACGCTGAACATCGGGCGGGTCATGTCCCCGACGCTTGCCCTGCTGGTCCAGCGGGAGGCGGAGATCGCGGCCTTTGTCCCGGAGCCGTTCTACACCGTCCAGCTCGATTGCGGCTTCACCGCCGCGACAGAGCGAATGAAGGACCGAAAAGACGCCGACGCTGTTCTCATCGCTTGCGAAAACAAAGCGACAGTTCAGACGGTGGAGCGTAAGGAAAAGTCAGAAAAGCCCCCGACCCTCTACGATCTGACCACCCTCCAGCGGGACGCCAACCGCGTCTTGGGCTACACCGCCCAACAGACGCTGGACTATCTGCAAGCCCTCTATGAGAAAAAGCTCTGTACCTATCCCCGGACGGACAGCCGCTATCTCACCGACGATATGGCGTCCAGCGTCCCGGCCTATGTCGCCGCTGCCGCTGCCCTCTGCGGCGTGGACGCGCCGGTGGAGATCAACGCCGCCCAGGTGTGCAACAGCAAAAAGGTCAGCGACCACCACGCCATCATTCCCACCGTCAGCGCCGGGAGCGCCGATCTGGACGCCCTGCCCCTGGGGGAACGGGAGGTTTTGAAACTGACGGCGCGGGGCCTGCTCAAATCCGTATCTGCGCCACACCGCTGGGCCGAAACCGCTGTGACGCTGGACTGCGGCGGTCACAGCTTCACCGCCAAGGGCAAAACTGTCCTTGTTCCCGGCTGGAAGGTCTATGAACAGGAACAAAAGGAAAACGCCCTGCCGGAGCTGACTGAGGGGCAGACCGTCCCTGTCACCGCCGCCACCGTCAAGGAGGGGCAGACCACGCCGCCCAAGCATCACACCGAGGATACGATCCTCAGCACGATGGAAACGGCGGGCGCAAAGGATATGCCGGAGGATGCCGAGAGGAAAGGCATCGGCACCCCGGCCACCCGCGCCGCCATTCTGGAAAAGTTGGTGTCCTCCGGTTTCGTTGAACGCCGGAGATCGAAGAAAATCACGACGCTGATCCCCTCTGCCCTGGGAACGGCGCTCATCACGGTGCTGCCGGAGGCTCTGCAATCTCCCTTGCTCACCGCCGAATGGGAGCATCGACTGAAAGAGATCGAGCGCGGAGAGCTGGCCCCGGAGGACTTCATGGAGGGCATCGCCGCCATGCTCCGGGAGCTGATCCAGACCTATGCGGCGGTCCCCGGCGCGGAGGTCCTGTTCCCCTCCGAACAGGAGAGCATCGGCAAGTGTCCCCGCTGCGGAAAAAACGTGGTGGAGAAGAAACAGGGCTTTTTCTGCGAGGATCGAGGCTGCGGCTTCGCCCTGTGGAAGAACAGCAAGTTTTTCTCCGCTAAGAAGAAGCAGCTTACCAAAACCGTTGCTTCGGCGCTGCTGAAGGATGGCAGGGCAAAGCTCACCGGCTGCTGGTCGGAGAAAACCGGCAAGACCTACGACGCCACGGTGATGCTGGACGACGACGGCAAAAAGGTCAGCTACGTACTTGAATTTGGAGGTAAAAACGCATGAATTGGCTATTCTTTCTGCTGGGTATGATGGCGGGCGGCGTTGTCGGCGTCGTGGCCATGTGCCTGTGCATCGTCAGCGGCCTGGAGTCCCGGCGCGAGGAACAGCGGGAGCAGCGGCAATGCTGACCAGGCTGGAACAGGAAACGATCATCCTCTTTAACGAGGAAGAAAAAACGGCCAGCGTCTACACCCACAATGCAAAGCTCACCGAAAAGCTCCGGCGCATGGCTGAAAAGTTCCCCAATCAGGTGTACCCGGAACGTCGGGAGCATCCCGGCGCGGTCAGTTACATCGTCCCCAAGGGCTGCATCAGCGTCCGGGAACCGTATAGCGAACAGCGCAGGAAAGCACTCAGCGAATGGGCAAAGGCGGAGGGTGTCCGGCCTCCGTGCGGGGGCAGCAAATAACGATCTCTGATGACGCTCCTGCATGGGTCTTATCACCTGTGCGGGAGCGGTTTTTTATTTCACCGAAAGGAGTTCAAATCTATCATGGCAGAAACCCAAACCAACAAGCAGCGGCTCAAGGAGATCACGGACGGCATCGAACAGGGCATCAAGGAACTGTTTCAAAGTGACCGATACCGGCAGTATCTCTCGGTGATGAGCCGCTTCCATCGTTACAGCGTCAACAACACCATGCTCATCTATATGCAGCGCCCGGACGCCTCCCTGGTGGCAGGCTTCCAGAAGTGGAAAAACCAATTCGGACGCCATGTGAAGCAGGGTGAGCGCGGCATCACCATCATCGCGCCCACGCCCTTCAAGAAGAAAATCGAGGAAGTGAAACTGGACCCGGATACGAAAGCGCCTCTGCTGGACCCGGACGGCCAGCAGATCGTGGAGGAAAAGGAAATCAGTATCCCCATGTTCAAGCCGGTCAAGGTATTCGATGTGGCGCAGACAGAGGGCAAGCCCCTCCCGCATCTGGCGGCAACCCTCACAGGCAGCGTGGAGCAGTACGAGGTTTTTGTGGAGGCTTTGCGCCGGTCCGCGCCGGTCCCCATCTCCTTCGCGGCGATTGCCGAGAACACGGACGGCTATTTCAGTCCCACGGATCAGGCCATCACCATCCGGGACGGCATGAGCCAGGTGCAAACGATCTCAGCCCTGGTCCATGAGATCGCCCACTCCAAGCTCCACAACTATGAAAAACAGCAGGCGGAGGCCGCGGCCGGGGAGGAAAACGCGGAGCCGGTCAAGAAGGATCGTCATACCGAGGAAGTAGAGGCCGAAAGCATCTCCTATGCCGTCTGTCAGTATTACGGCATCCAGACCGGTGAAAACAGCTTCGGCTATATCGCCACCTGGTCCCAGGGCAAGGAGCTGAAGGAGCTGCGGGCAAGCCTGGAAACCATCAACAAGACCGCTTCCGGCCTCATTACGGACATTGACCGGAACTTTGCGGAGATCTGCCAAGAGCGTGGGATCGACCCCCAGGCCCTGCCGGAGCAGGAGCAGACTGTCCCGGAACCGGAAACGCCCGCCCCGGAACCGGAACCCCCGGACGCCTATCGGCTCTACGCCGACGATCTCTGCGACTTCCTGGAGCAGCTCTATCAGCAAGGGCAAATCGAAAAGCCCTTTGTTTCCATGACAAAGGAAGAAAACGCCGCTGCATTGGCAGACATGCTGCGGCACGGGGATTTCGACAGCGCCAATCACATTTTGAGCGACGCTGCGGAGCGTTCCGGGATTCTCACCCCTGCCGAGCTGCTGAAACGTCTGCTGAACTTGAGCGACGAATGGGACAAGGGCCTGACCTATCGGATGGAGCAGAACGTCCTGCGGGAAAACGAAAGCTATGTGCTTGCATTTGCGGGTGAAACATCTCACGGTGCGATCTTCTCCGGTCCCACCAACGTCTGCGAAAACCTGCTGACGGAATTGCGGGAAGGAACCATGACGGCGCGGCAGGCCAGGGCGCTGAATCGTCAATGGGAGGAAGCCGGTCAGGAAATGCCGCCCGGTGATCCCGAAAAGCTCTGTCTTTTGGATGACAACAGGTTCCTCCACATCCAGGCCACTGACGCGGGCTTTGATTATACGCTCTATGATGCCGCAACCATGAAGGAACTGGACGGAGGCCAGTTTCGTACCGACAGCATAAAAGCTCACCCAGCCATGACGCAGATGGATGCGGCATATCGGGAGGTGTGTGTCCTGCAAGGGCTGGAGCCTGTTCATACAGAGGATGTACCGCTGTATCGGTTGGAAGAAATCAGGTCGGCCAACGAGGTCCCGTCTGTGCAAGAGCTTCAAATGGATACCCCCGAAAAGGAGGATCTTCCCGATCCAACCATTACGCCGCGCATGATGGACCGATACGGCTATGCGGATCAGGATATGCTGCCGCTGTCCAGGGATCGGGCGCTGGAGCTGGCGGAGCATGACGTGACGATCTATATGCTCTACCATGACGGCACTGCGGAGATGGCCTTTGATTCCCAGGAGATCGCAGAACATGACGGTATTTTCGGCATTTCCCGTGACGAGTGGGAATCCATCAAGGCGGAGATCCCGCCGCGGGATGTGGAAAAGCGATTCATGGATAACCCCAACGACGCCCTGCTGATCTACCAGCTCAATGAAACCGCGCCCCGCGAGCGGCTTTTCACAGAATACAGCGGTCTTGACGGACCTCCGCAGAGGGAACACTATGACGCCATCTATACCGCCGATCTGAATCTGCCTGCTGGCGCGAAGGTATCCCTGGACAGCTTTTTTGAGCAGTATAATCTGCGCCGCCCGGAGGATTTCACCGGTCACAGCATGAGCGTCAGCGACATCGTTGCCATCAATCAGGGCGGCGAAGTATCCTATCACTACTGCGACAGCGTGGGCTTCCGAGAGCTGCTCGGCTTCAACCAGCCGGAGAACTATCTGAAAGCGGCGGAAATGTCTTTGGAGGACGACTACGGCATGATCGACGGCATCATCAACAACGGTCCGAAGCAGCCCACCGTGGCGGAGCTGGAGGCCCAGGTCAAGGCCGGTCAGACGATCTCACTCATGGATCTTGCCGCCGCTGTGCAGGCTGATCGCAAAGCAGCGCCCAAGGCCAAGGTGGATCGGCCCTCCATCATGGACCGGCTGAAACAGCCCCTGCCGAAGCAGACAAATAAAACAGCGCTCCATAGGAGCGCGGAAAGGGAGATTTGACATGAATACCACCATCACCTACGAGGAACAGCAGCTCATGGCCCTCTACAACGGCAGCGGCAGCGGCACCCGTGCCGGTCTGATCGCGGAGCTGACGCAGATGCGGGGCTACCTGGGCGACGAAGACGGCGACCTGCGGGAGCTGACCGACAGCGCCATCGACAAGCTGGAAGCCATGACCGACGCTGAATACGCCGCCCTGGACCTGACCCCGGATTTTGACGCGGAGGACGAAGATGCCGAGTAAGCTGCAATTCTATTCGCAGATGGCCGATCAGACAGCTCAGCAGCTCACCGGCAGCTTGCAGGCGTGGACCGGCTTTCTCACCACGGCGGCGCGGCTTTACAAGTATCCCTACCATGAGCAGCTTATGATCTATGCCCAGCGCCCGGAGGCCACGGCCTGCGCGGAATATGATCTCTGGAACAAGACCATGCGGCGCTATGTCCGGCGCGGGAGCCAGGGCATCGCGCTCATCGACACCAGCGGCGACAATCCGAAAATCAAGTATGTGTTCGACGTATCCGATACCGGCGGCGGGGAGCAATCCCGCCGCCCTTATCTTTGGGCGTATCAGGACGAACACTATGACGCCGTGACCGCCGCCCTGGAGCGCCGCTTCGATGTCCCCGCTGAACATGGGCTTGCGGAACAGCTTGAAACCATCGCCGCCCAGCTTGTGGATGAATACTGGAACGACAATCAGTATGACATCCTCGGTATCGTTGACGGGTCATTTCTCAGCGAGTATGATGACTTCAACGTGGGCGCGGCCTTTCGGAATGCCGCTGTGGTCAGCACCACCTACGCCCTGCTGTCCCGCTGCGGGCTGGAGCCGGAGGAATACTTCACCCACGAAGATTTCCTCAATGTGTTCGACTTCAACACCCCTGCCACCGTCGCCGCCCTCGGTACTGCCATCAGCCAAAGCAGCGAACTGATCCTGCGGCAGATCGAAGTAACCATCAAGAATTATGAGCGTGAAAAACACGCGGAAAGGAGTCAGAGCCATGACAGAGCTGATCTATCAGAAGAACGGAGATTACCTGATCCCGAACCTGACGCTGGCCGAGCAGGGGCAGAAACCCCTGGGCAAGTACGGGAGGATGCGGAAGAAATACCTGCAGGAGCATCGCCCGGTGCTATGGAATCAGATGATCCTGAGCGAAACCCTGTACCCGCACCTGCGGGAGATCGACACGGCGGCGACCAGCCGGATGGAGCAGATGATCCCGGCGCTGGCGGAGGCGGCGGGGGCGACGGAGGCGCTGAAAGCGTCCGACCCGCTGAAATGGACCGGCCTGATGAACACCTGCAAGGCCCAGGCGGAGGAAACGGTCCTGACCGAGCTGGTGTTCGGGTAATCGACGAACAGCCGTTCATCGAAACGGCGGAGCAATTCAGCCTCTTTCCTACGGAGGCGGAGCAAATCGCAATCATCACGGAAGCGGAGAGCGCACCTGCTGCGCCCTTCGCTTTTTCTCTGCCCCAGGAGGACATCGACCAGCTCCTGCGGGTAGGCAGCAACACCGAGGACGCCCGGACAAAGCTCACGCTGGAGTTTATGAAGCAAAAGCCCCTGTCCGAGCTGACGGCCTTTGTAAAGCAGACCTTTCACGACGGCTACGGCCTCCAGACCGGCAGCGGGAGCATATCCTCCTGGGCCGCTGACGATGGCCTGCATATCACGCGGGGTACCTCCGTGCGCTATGCCCGGACCGCGCAGGTCCTCTCCTGGGAGGACGCCACGGCCCGGATCGGGGAACTGCTGGAGCAGGGGCGCTTTGCCACCAACGCGGAACTGGTCGAGGCCCCCGGATATGAGCGGCGGCAAGTAGCGGAGTCCCTTTGGTATCTATGCAGCGACATGAGCGACGCCGCTCGTGACGGCGGCTGGCTCCCGATCATCCGGGAAAACTACAAAGGCGGTTTCCCTGAGGCGACGGAGCGCCTTCGTAAGCTCCTGGTGGACCCGAAAGGCCGTCAGACGATCATGGATGAACTGACCCTGTTCGCCCAGGCATGGCGGGAGGATGCTTCGCTCATGCGTTTTCGCCTTTATCACCCGGATGTGATGCTGGAGCGTGTAGCCGAGCTGGGGATTGCCCGCCGCGAGTACCCGGAGGGTATGGCGGAGCTGCCCGCGCAAAGGTCCTTCATCACGGAGGACGAGATCGACGCCAACCTGTCCCGCGGCGGCAGCTTCGAGGGCGGCGCGGGACGCATCTATTCCTTCTGGCAGCAGGAGCATACGCCCAAGGAAAAGGCCGACTTTCTCAAAAACGAATACGGTACAGGGGGCGGCAACGGTGCTGTTTCCCACAATTTCGATAGCTGGGAAGATCACAGCTCGAAGGGTATCGTGCTGAAAAAGCCCTTTGCAGAGGACGTAAATCTATCCTGGGCCAAGGTCGCCAAACGGATCGACGCGCTGGTATCCAAGGACCGTTATCTGACGCCGGAGGGAAAAGCGGCATGGGAGAAAGCGCAGGCAGAGAACGCGACACGCGCCGCTACGGTCAATGAGTATAACGCGATCAAGGAAGCTCACCCGGACGACATTGTGCTGTTCCAGGTGGGCGATTTCTTTGAAATGTACGGCGAGGACGCGAAAACGGCGGCGAAACTGCTGGACTTCAATCTCACCACTCGAAACATCCCCGGCGTAGGCCGCGTGGAGATGTGCGGCGTCCCGTCCCATCGGTTGGACTTCTATCTGGAGAAGCTGCGGGACACCCAGAACGCGGTAGTGGCCAGCATCGGGACGCTGGACGGAAAGCGCGTGATCCGGGAAGTGCCGTCCATCGACCATGAGGCAGCGCGGGCCATCGACGCCCACGAAGCGGAGTTCGGCGCGGACGGCTACCGGGCCTTCCCCGGCGACCGGCCGGAGAAAGAAGCGGCGTCCGCACCGGAGCCCGCCCCTGCTCCACCGGCGCGGAAGCTGACCCAGGAGGACATCGACCAGCAGCTCCGAACCATGTTCCCGAACATTGAAACCAAACGGGCCGTTGTCCGCTATATGAATGAGCATGGACGGGAGAAAGAAACGGCTGCATGGCTGGCCTCACAGTATTACGGCACCGACGTTTCTCAGCCCCTTCACATCGGCTTTGCCGGACGGGAGGGGCAGTCCGGTGACGAGGTGACGCTTTCCTGGCCCAAGGTCCAGCGCCGGATCGCCCAGCTCATCAAGGCCGACAAGTTCTATACCCAGGAGGAATACGACAATCTGGACGATGTGGACCCCATTGCCATCCGGGAGCATCTGGCGCAGGCCGGAATTGTCAATGGCGAGCTGGTAGACCCGGAGGCCCTGGACCGTGATCCTTTTATCCAGCAGGTCATGGCCGATGCGGAGCGGATCGCGCAGGAGGAACAGGAAGTACCGGCAGCAACGCAAGCCGTGTCCGAACCAGCCAAGCGCCCCGGTCAGACGCGAGTAGAACGCAACTACCGTGCTTTTGCGCGGCAGTTCCCGGAGATCGTCAGCGGCGAATACCGCTATCTGGAGCTGCGGAGCGGCGAGGACAGCGGCCTGATGCCGCTGACCATCCAGCGGATCGGAGCGGACGAGATCGCCGTGGCCCATACCTATGAGCAGAACGGCGACCTGATGTATGACCCGGAGATGACCTTCCATATCGACACGGAGAAAGGAACGCTGGAGCCGCTGACCTTCCGGCAGGACGGAGGATTGCCGATCTATCAGGAGGTTTACCCGGAACCCGGAAAGTGGATTCCAAAGCTGCGGAGTGATCTGAGCGCCTTTACCGATCAATGGCTGAAGAACATCGAGGCGCAGGGGCGCGTCCGCACAAAAGCCATCGCGGAGATCGACGGCGAGGACGTGGAATTTTCCTTTGACGAAAACGGACGCCCGATCCGTGCAGGAGAAGCGCAGGAACAGCAGGTGTTCACCTCCCCCGGAGGCGTCACTTACCGTGCGGGTGACGATGTGGATACCCGCGCAGAGGATGGCACAATGGTCCGTATGCACATTGACCGGGTAGATGACAGCTATGTGTGGTACAGCTTCCCGGATATGCCGGAGCAGGAGCCGGTCAACGTGTTTCGAGACAGCTTTGAGGGCTGGCTGGACGATGGGCGCAGCACCGTCATTCGCGCGGAGCAGTCGGAAAAACCCACCCCGGAGCATGAGCTGGCGGCACGGCTCCACGCCTTTTTCCGTTCTGCGGAGCCGGAGGAATATGAGAGACAGCTCGCTGCCGGGAAAATGGACGACGACCTCATCGCGGAAACTGAGGACCTTCTTGACGATACGCTTTTCATCACGGAAACCCTTTCCCAAATGGAGCTGATCGTCGCGGAGGAATCCTTCGACGCGGAGCAGATGGCGGAAGTGGACTGGTTGACCGCCGCGCTCAAGGGGCGGCTCCCGGCGGATGAATTGGCGCTATTTGAAGAAGAACATGGGGCATATACCCCGGAGAAAGAAGCTACCCCGTTCACGGAGGGCAGGGATACCGGACCGGCGGTTCCGGCAGCAGAGCGGGATGATACCCCTTACCATGTGGGCGATACGGTCTACCTGGACGATACCGCCTATGAGATCACGGATGTGGGATTATTCGACGTGCAGCTCCGCGACCCGACCCAGCGTTACCCCATCTTCCGCTCAGAAAGCAGGCAGCAGTTTGAGCAGAACCTATACCGTGACCGGCGCAACGCGCCCATTACGGACTTCCTCGCCGCCGATCTGGACAGGGCCTCCGGGTATTTGCGAGACGCGCTGACATGGGACGGCGGTTTGCTGGACCAAAAAGACAAAGAGCTGGTGTCTGAGCTGTTCCGCAGCGGCGCGGGCAACGCAAGGGTGGCGTCTTTTCTTGCCGCGTCATATAGCGGCAGAATCGTTACTATGACAATGCCCTCCGGGGATGTGGGGACGCTCACAGCGGGCATCCACGCGCTTGACCTGCGCGTAGAGGATCAAAGCGGTCCCGTCAGCGCCTCTCGGACAAGCTGGGAGAACATTGCACCCATGCTCCGCACCATGTATCAGCAGGACCGAAACGGTTTCTTCCGGGAGCCGGTCCTGCCGGAGCCGGAACAAAGGCAGACATACCATGAAGAAACGACGGCCTTTTACCCCGGCGAGAAAAACGGCCTGCCCTATGACATTGAGATCCGGACCCTGCATTTCGACGAGCCGGAGCATGAACCTCCCGCGCCCACGCCTGCCGCGGAAAACTTCCGCATCCTGGACGATCATTTGGGCGAAGGCGGGCCGAAAGAAAAGTTCTGGTGCAACATCAAGGCCATCACCACCTTAAAGCAGATCGAGGGAGAAAACCGTCAGGCCACCCCGGAGGAACAGCATATTCTCTCGCAGTATGTGGGCTGGGGCGGTCTGGCCGACGCCTTTGACCCGGACAAGCCCGCATGGGAAGCGGAGTATTCCGAGCTGAAGGGATTGCTGACCGACGCGGAATATACCGCCGCCCGCGCTTCCACGCTCAACGCACACTATACGACGCCCACCGTGATCCGCGCCATCTACGAGGCCGTGGGTAACATGGGCTTCCAGAGCGGCAATATCCTGGAGCCCTCTATGGGCGTCGGTAATTTCTTTGGGATGCTGCCGGAGGAAATGCGCTCCAGCCGCCTTTACGGTGTGGAGCTGGACAGCATCACGGGCCGCATCGCCAAGCAGCTTTATCCCAGGGCCAATATCACCGTGGCGGGCTTTGAAACCACGGACCGCCGCGACTTTTTCGATCTGGCTGTGGGTAACGTGCCCTTCGGACAATACCAGGTGGATGACCGGGCTTACAACAAGCTGGGCTTTTCCATCCACAACTACTTTTTCGCCAAAGCATTAGACCAGGTG
>JAEEGK010003035.1_pt1 | contig 42026 bp, 37 predicted proteins | sample 8958771 | NCBI WGS metagenome assembly JAEEGK01 (sample SAMN16246547, study PRJNA631951) | gut metagenome | biome: gut microbiome; feature: rumen; material: SC-attached | host: Bos | place: Iran: Karaj | collected 2018-10
TCTGCTCGTCCGAGTTGCGAACAGAATCGAGCTCAAATAAATAAACGAGCTTCCCCGGGCCGCCCATAGCGTCCACCCCCTTCCCGCGGCAATACCCGCGTCGGTAAAAACAGCATTTAATACTAATATTCAATTAAAAGAAGAAACGGATATGCGAACAGGTTTTGCGTCAGGCGAGGCAGGCTTCGCAGAGCATAATGAATATATATGGTCAAGAAGCCCAACGAAGCATGGCACGAAACCTGCCGCATAGATTTTCTGATTTTAATTGAATATTAGTATAACAGCATAAAGACAGTATAAAGTCATTATAGCATGCAAAGCCCGCCGCCGCAATCTTCTTCGCGGCTGCGGTATCGCCTTGTGAAAAAGCAGCGCCGAAATGAGGCTCTGTAAGGCGGGTTGATGAGCTCCATCTGTTTTCCGCTTACGCAGCGGAAAAGGCCGGCATCTGTCCTAATAGATGCCGGCCTCATTGTGTCGTGGGCGCGCCGTGTTTTCCGTATTATTTTTTTAATAGTCCGACCTTTGTTTCAGGTGAATAATATTTATAAAAATCTATCATTCTGTCAATCCAATAAAAGTCGCTGTCTATATATAAACGGATGGGTTTTTCTTCATTTTTGATGAAATAAAGTATAACGAAATAACTTTTAAAAACCAAGCTTCTCTTTTTGAATTTAACAGAATCAATATTTTTGTTTGGGATAACCCGGGGATGCCTGCCGTGAATCTCGAGAAAAGTATTATTCGCTCCTATCATCAGATAGCCTTTTTTGTCAAAGCTTCTTGCAACAGCCAAATCACTGGCAATATCGTCCTCGCTGAAGGGCGAATCCTTAGTGTCTTGACTGAATCTGCTGAGATAAACGCCTCTTTTGAGCTTGATTATTTGCACAACAGCAAAAAGCACAAGGATGAATCCTGTTAAGGCAAGGAGAATCCGTATAAACGGAAGCCCCCCGGTGATAAGGAATATGTATTCCGAGGAAGACCCGGATAATTCCTTCGGGTTAACGCCACAGGCGATAAGGGCTGAATGAAAATAAGAATTGATATCGGATGATTTTATAAATTTGCCATAATAATAGGTCTTAATGCCTTTTTTCATAGCCATTTCGAGGAAGTCGATACGAAACGGATAGGCAGTGTCGGCTTGAACAGCAACAAACCCGTTTATATCAGCAAACTCAAGCTGTGCTACATAGTACTTGAATTCTGTTTCTTCGACAGTTGGGCCTGTAAGCATTCCGAGATACGCTGTGTAGGTTCCTTTAGACACTAATTCAGCAAATGGCCCAGTAACGATATTTAACGACATTCGCGCATGATCGCCAAAACCGATGTCATTATGGTTGAACGAACTAAGAGGTTTATATATTATGAAAAAGAGGATCAGAGGAATTGTCAGGACAAGGCCCAGGAATATATACCTTAAAGATCTGGCTAATATCGCCTTGCGATTAGCGGACTTGATGTTTTCGCGCATGTTGATGACTAAAACGCCTCCACACTACTGTAAAAACTACATTGTGTGTTCATTATAATGACAAAAAGGAACAAAGTCAATGCACTACGAGTTCATGTTAATCGCAAGACGAATAGGAGCAGACCGATTTAAGCGGAAACAACGCGTCTTACGCCTTGTTCTGGGCGTTGACGAGCTCCGTGACGCCGTACATCGCCCTCAGCTTGGGCTTCTCTATCTTGCCGGTGGCATTGCGCGGGACGGGGGCGAAAATTATCCTGTGCGGGCGCTTGTAGCGCGCGAGGCTCAGGCAGTATTCGTTTATCTCCTCCTCGGTGCAGCTCTGCCCCTCCTCCACCTGGATGATGGCGGCGGAAATTTCGCCGAGGCGGGCGTCCGGCAGGCCGATAACGGCGACGTCCTTTATCTTCTTGTAGGCGGAGAGGAAATTCTCTATCTGGACGGGGTAAATGTTCTCGCCGCCGGAAATAATAACGTCCTTCTTGCGGTCAACGAGCCAGATGAAGCCATCCGCGTCCTGCTCCGCCATGTCTCCGGTGAAGAGCCAGCCGTCCTTGAGAACGGCGGCGGTGGCCTCCGGGTCTTTATAATAGCAGCTCATTACGCCGGGGCCCTTGACGCAAAGCTCGCCGACCTCGCCCTGCTTGACGGGGACGCCGTTTTCGTCCACGATCTTGACCTCCCAGCCGTAACCGGGAACGCCTATCGCGCCGACCTTATTAATATTCTCCACGCCGAGATGGACGCAGCCGGGGCCGATGGACTCGGAAAGGCCGTAGTTCGTATCGTACTGGTGCTTTGGGAAATACTTCATCCAGCGGTGGATAAGGCTCTGCGGCACGGGCTGCGCGCCGATATGCATGAGCCGCCACTGGTCGAGCTTATAATCGGAAAGCTTCAGCTCGCCGCGGTCAAGTGCGCCGAGGATATCCTGCGCCCAGGGCACGAGCAGCCAGACAATGGTGCATTTTTCCGCGGAAACGGCGTTGAGGATGACCTCCGGCGTAGTCCCCTTGAGGAGGACGGCCTTGCCGCCGACGAGGAAGGAGCCCATCCAGTGCATCTTCGCGCCGGTATGGTAAAGCGGCGGGATGCAGAGGAAAACATCGTCCTTCGTCTGGCCGTGGTGCTTCTGCTCCACGCGCGCGGCATGCATGAGCGAGCGGTGCTTATGTAAAATCGCCTTCGGGAAGCCGGTGGTACCCGAGGAATAGTAGATAACGGCGTCGTCCTCGTCCGTGAGGGGCACTGTCTCGAAGCTGGAGCAGCAGTTAGCCGTGAGGACATTATAGCTCTCGGCAAAGCTCGGGCAGTTATCGCCCACGAAGAAGAGCAGCCGGTTATGCGAAAGCCTGTCGGCAATGGCCTCGATTCTGCCGATAAATTCCGGCCCGAAAACAAGCACGGAGGTATCGGAGAGGCCGACGCAGTATTCGATCTCGCTCGAATCGTAGCGGAAGTTCAGCGGAACCGCTATTGCGCCCGTCTTGAGTATGCCGAAGTAAATGGGCAGCCACTCAAGGCAGTTCATGAGCAGTATGGCGACCTTGTCGCCCTTCTTTATTCCGCGGCTCTTAAGGAGGTTCGCGAAGCGGTTTGCCTTCTCGTCGAAGACGTTCCACGTTATCTCGCGCCTGTGGTAGGGCGAGGGCGTGGGCTGCATAAGGTCGTAATCGCGCCATGTGACGCGCTGGGTCTCTTTAAGCTCGGGGTTAATCTCCACGAGGCATACATCGTCGCCGTAAAGGCGCTTGTTCTGCTCGAGGATATCGGTAATAGGCATCTCGGATAATTCCTCACTTTATCAATTTTGTGCGATAAAGTAAGTATAAGCCCGTTGCGGGCGAAAGTCAATATCTAAGTAAATATATAAGTAAATGACTGAAGAATTATGCCGCGCCGCAGGATGCGGCGAACCCTTATCCGAGGGCAGCGAACCCCCTCGGTCCACAACCCCACGCGAAACAAGCAGTCCGGGATGGCTCAGACCATCCCGGACTGCATTATTTACAATGATTACACAATTTGCGCCTTAAATCACACCATAAGCTCGCTGACAAGCTCGGCGTATTCCGCCGGGTCGTCTATCGACGCGCCGGAAAGGAGCAGGGACTGGAAATACAGGAGCTTGGCGTACTTCTTCGCCTTCTCCTTATCGGCCCCGTAAGCCGCGCTCAGCGCCGCAAAAACGGGATGCGCGCCGTTTAATTCGAGCACGCGCTCGGCCTTGACCTTCTCGCCGGAGCCGGGGACGGTGCTGAAATAGCGCTCCATTTCGAGGCTGATAGCGCCCTGCGTGCCGAGGCAGACGGGCGAAGACTTCAGCTTGTGCGAAAGCTTCACGGCTGCGACGGCGCCGCCGAGACTGTCCTTCACGAAATCAAGAAGCTCCTTGTTTTCCGCTTCCTTCTTCTCGGTCTCCTCCTTGTCCTCGCCGCTCTCGATGCCGAGATCCTCGGAATTTACGCTCTTGAGCTGCTTGCCCTCGTACTCGCCGAGCATGTTCATCACGAATTCGTCCGCGTCCTCGGTGAGGTAAAGTATGCCGTAGCCCTTATCGCGGATGGGCTCGGCCTGCGGGAGCTTGTCGAGCTTCGTTATGCTGTCGCCGCAGGCGTAGTAGATGAATTTCTGCTCCTCCGGCATTGTCTTAACGTAATCGGCCAGCGAAACGGGCTTGCCCTCCTTGGAGGAATAGAACATGAGCAGATCCTTCAAAAGCTCGCGGCGGACGCCGTAATCTGCCAGCAGGCCGTACTTGAGCTGGAGGCCGAAGCTCTTATAAAACTCCGCGTAAGTTTCCGGCTCGTCGTCCATGAGCTTTTTAAGCTCGCTCTTGACGCGCTTTTCGATGTTCGTCTCGATGGTCTTGAGCTGGCGGTCATGCTGGAGCATTTCGCGCGAGATGTTCAGCGAAAGGTCCTGCGAATCGACGACGCCGCGCACGAAGCGGAAGCATTCCGGCAGCAGGTCCTTGCACATATCCATAATCATAACGCCGTTGGCGTAAAGCTGGAGCCCCGCCTCATAGTCGCGGGAATAATAGTTGAACGGAGCCTTCTTCGGGATGAAGAGCAGCGCCTTGTAGGAGACCGCGCCCTCAGCGTTTATGCGGATGAGCTTGACGGGGTCCTCCGTGTCGTAATATTTTTCCTTGTAGAATTTGATGCAGTCCTCGTCCGAGGCCTCGGCCTTGGAGCGCTGCCAGATGGGAACCATGCTGTTTACCGTTTCTTCCTCGGTGTAGCTCTCCCACTTGGTCTTCTTTTTGCCGTTTTCGTCCACCTCGTCCGTCTCGACGCTGCGGCTCTTGGTGATGTTCATGCGGATGGGATAACGCACATAGTCGCTGTATTTCTTAACAAGACCGCGCAGACGATAGGTATCGAGGAACTCGCTGTAATTTTCGTCCTCCGTGTCCTTTTTGACGAAAATCGTTATCTTCGTGCCGACATCCTGCTTATCGCAGGGGGTAATTGTGTAGCCGTCCTCGCCGTCAGACTCCCATGCATTAGCCTCGTCCGAGCCGAAGGCACGGGACTCGACGCGCACGCGGTCGGCTATCATGAAGGCGGAATAGAAGCCGACGCCGAACTGACCGATGATGTCGATGCCGCTCTCCTCCTTCTTGTCGGCCTCCATCTCCTGCTTGAAGCGCAGGGAGCCGGAGGAGGCGATGACGCCGAGGTTCTTTTCCAGCTCCTCCGCCGTCATGCCGATGCCGTTATCCTCGACGGTGATGGTGCGCTCGGCCTCGTCCGCCGTGACCTTTATAAAGAAGTCGCCGCGGCTCATGCCGACGGACTCGTCCGTAAGCGCCTTGTAGCAGAGCTTGTCGATAGCGTCGCTGGCGTTGGAGATAAGCTCGCGGAGGAATATTTCCTTATGCGTATATATAGAGTTTATCATAAGCCCCAGCAGGCGCTTGGACTCGGCCTTAAACTGTTTTTTTGCCATTGTGACCATTTCCTTTCGTTTATGAAAGGGGCGGGGACGCGCGGATTAGCACTCTCGCCCTTTGATTGCTAAAACTGATTATAGCACATAATTTTCCTTTTGCAATACGGCAATCGGAAATTTTTTGTGAACGAGCGCGCAGGCGGCGCGCCGCCTGCAGGCACTGCGATTTATAATGCAGGTCTTAAATTATGTAAAATAACTGTTGACATTTAAGCGATTTATATTATACTTATTATGATACGCCGCTTGCTGCGGCGTCGTTCTTCCCCAAATACTAAAGCGGTTTATTATAATTCGCTTAACACATTGCTTTTCGGGGTTTTGAATTTGTATAAAATATGCGTATGCATTTTTTTTCATATGCGGATTAGGAGGTAACTTATGGTCAAACGGTTGGCCGGCAGCGTGCGCGAATACACTAAATACGCGCTCCTGTCGCCTGTATGTGTTGCCGGAGAGGTTTTGCTGGAGGTTTTGATCCCCTACATAATGTCCCGGCTGATTGACGAGGGCATCGACCCCGGCAATATGGCGATGATATGGAAATACGGCCTGCTCATCGTCCTGTGCGCGCTCGTCTCCCTCGCCTTCGGCGCGGGCTGCGGAGTTTTCAGCTCCTACGCAAGCGTCGGCTTCGCGAAAAACCTCAGGCACGACATGTTCCACAAGGTGCAGAAATTCTCATTTTCGAGCATCGACAAATTCAGCACCGCGAGCATCGTCACGCGCCTCACGACGGACGTTTCAAACGTGCAGATGGCGTTCACGACCATCATCCGCGTTTTCGTCCGCTGCCCCATTATGATGATTTTCGCGCTCGTCGTATGCTTCCGCATCAACGCGAAGATCACGTGGATCTTCCTCGGCGCGATACCTGTTCTCGCGATAGGAATTTACTTTATGATGACGCGCGCCCATCCTTACTTTGAGCGCGTTTTCCAGCGCTACGACCACTTAAACGAGGTCGTTCAGGAGAACCTGCGCGGCATCCGCGTCGTCAAAGCCTTTGTCCGCGAGGATCATGAGCGCGAGAAGTTCAACGAGTCCTCCCGCATGATTTATCATGAGTTCGTCATGGCGGAGAAGATCCTCTCCTTCAACCGCCCGCTCATGCAGTTTTGCATGTACGCCTGCCAGCTCCTCGTTTACTGGTTCGGCGCGAAGATGATAGTTTCCAGCCACGGGACGACGCTTTCCGTCGGCACCCTCACGAGCTTCATGAGCTACGCGACGCTCATTCTCATGAGCCTCATGATGTTTTCCCAGGTCATAACGATGATCGTCCTTTCTTACGCCGACATGAAGCGTATCGACGAGATACTCACCGAGGAAAGCGACATCAAGGAGCCGGAAAACCCCGTAACCGAGCTGCGCGACGGCTCCATCAGCTTCAAAAACGTGAACTTCGGCTACGGCCGCTCCGGCGACTCGCGCCTGTGTCTGGCGGACATTAACCTCGATATCGCCCCGGGCGAGACCGTCGGCATCATCGGCGGCACGGGCTCGTCCAAATCCAGCCTCGTTCAGCTCATTCCGCGCCTTTACGACGTTACGAGCGGCTCCGTCGAGGTCGGCGGGGTGGACGTCCGGAATTACGACCTGCGCACCCTGCGCGACGGCGTCGCGATGGTTCTGCAGAAGAACGTCCTCTTCTCCGGAACGCTCAGGGAGAACCTTCTCTGGGGCAAGGAGGACGCGACGGACGACGAGCTTATCCACGCCTGCAAGCTCGCCGAGGCGCACGGCTTCATAAGCGAAATGCCGGATGGCTACGATACCTATATCGAGCAGGGCGGCTCCAACGTCTCCGGCGGGCAGAAGCAGCGCATCTGCATAGCCCGCGCCATCCTGAAGCAGCCGAAGATCCTCATCCTCGACGACTCGACCAGCGCCGTCGATACCGGGACGGACGCGCGCATCCGCCGCGCCTTCCGCGAGGAAATACCCAACACCACGAAAATCATCATCGCCCAGCGCATCTCCTCCGTTCAGGACGCGGATAAGATAATCGTCCTCGAAAACGGCCGCATAGACGGCATAGGAACGCATGAGGAGCTTCTTGCGGGCAACGAAATTTACCGCGAGGTCTATGTATCTCAGCAGAAGGGAGGCGGAGATTTCGATGGCGAACAGGAATGATATTAATAAGCCGGAAGCTGCGGAGGAGCTTAACAACAAGCCCGAGGCCGCCCAGCCGGAAGCCCCCTTCAAGGATAACGGCGAACCCAACAATTTCCGCGATTTCGGAATTTCCATGCCTCAGGGCAAGAGCGCGGCGAGCAAGCGCCTGCGCGTGAACCCCTCGCTCAGAAGCGGCGGCCCCGGCCCGAGAGGGCGCGGCGCAAAGGTTCAGATAACGGCGGAATCGCTGAATACGCTCAAGCGCCTCATCTGGGGCTACGTCATCAAGCCGCACAAGGCGCGCTGCATCGGAATAGTCGTCTGCATCCTGCTTTCGGCGGTTTCCTCGGCGGCCAGCGGCATCTTCCTCGGCATACTCATTGACAGTTACATCAAGCCCCTGCTCAGCACCGCTTCGCCCGATTTCTCGGGCCTTGCCGGCGCGATATTCACCGTCGCGCTTATATTCGCGGCGGGTGTTCTCACCAACTGGCTCCAGCAATGGCTCATGATCGCGCTCGGCCAGGGCGTTTTGAAGGGCATACGCGACAGTATGTTTGACCATATGCAGACCCTGCCCATCAAATATTTCGACACGAACACCTACGGCAAGGTAATGAGCACCTACACGAACGATACCGACACGCTGCGCCAGCTCATTACGATGACGCTCCCGCAGGCGATAGCCTCGCTGATGACGGTCGTCGTCGTGTTCATCTCGATGGTCAGCGTGAGCTGGCTGCTCACGATAGTCGTTCTGCTCTTCGTGGCGCTCATGCTTTTCATCACGGGCAAAATCGGCGGCCTCTCGTCGAAATTCTTCGTTAAGCAGCAGTATTCCCTCGCCGTAGTTAACGGCTACATCGAGGAAATGATAAACGGACAGAAGGTCGTAAAGGTCTTCTGCCACGAGGATATCGCCAAGGAAGAATTTGACGAATGCAACGAGGAGCTTTGCGACAACGCGACGCACGCGAGCGTCCTGTCCACGGTTCTCATGCCCATCATGGGCAACCTCGGCAACCTCCAGTATGCCGTCGTCGCCATAGCGGGCGGCGCCTTCGCCGTCGCGGGCTTCGCTATCTCGCTCGGCAACATCGCCTCCTTCCTCCAGCTTTCGAGGAACTTCATGATGCCCATTACGCAGATCTCCGAGCAGTTCAACTCCATCGTCATGGCAATGGCGGGCGCGGGCAGAATCTTCAAGCTGCTCGACCAGGAGCCGGAGGTCGACGAGGGCACGGTTACGCTCGTGAACGCGAAGATAGACCCCAACGGCGTTATCACCGAGTCTGCCGAGTCCACGAACATCTGGGCCTGGAAGCGCCCGGACGGCAAGGGCGGCTTCGAGTATACGCGCCTTTCCGGCGAGGTCGTCCTCAAGGACGTTGAATTCGGCTATACGCCGGAAAAGACCGTCCTGCACGATGTGGACGTTTTCGCCCACAAGGGGCAGAAGGTCGCCTTTGTCGGCGCAACGGGCGCGGGCAAGACCACGATCACGAACCTTATAAACCGCTTCTACGACATTAACCACGGCAGCATCACCTACGACGGCATCCCCATCACGGATATCAGGAAGGACGATCTTCGCCGCTCGCTCGGCATGGTTTTGCAGGATGTAAACCTCTTTACCGGCACCGTGCGCGAGAATATACGCTACGGCAAGCTCGACGCGACGGACGAGGAAATCGTCGCGGCTGCGAAGCTTGCTAACGCCGACGGCTTCATCTCCATGCTCCCGAAGGGCTACGACACCGTCCTTTCCGGCGATGGTTCCGGCCTCAGCCAGGGTCAGCGCCAGCTTATAGCCATAGCGCGCTGCGCCGTAGCTAACCCCCCGGTAATGATACTCGACGAGGCGACGAGCTCTATAGATACGCGCACCGAGGCTCTCGTCCAGCGCGGCATGGACAGTCTCATGCAGGGCAGAACCACCTTCGTCATCGCCCACCGCCTCTCCACCGTACAGAATTCGGACGTTATCATGGTTCTCGAAAACGGGCGTATCATCGAGCGCGGCGACCACGACACCCTAATTTCCGAAAAAGGCAAATATTACCAGCTATATACCGGCAATTTTGAGGAAACCGAAGGCTGATATCATCCGAGGAAAAGGACATTTCATGATCGCAAAACGCCGTGCGGAGTTTTTGAAACTTCGTGCGGCGTTTTTGATGCTAATTGTGTCAAAACTGTGTGTTGTTTGGTGAAAAACACCAAATGTCGTATAGTGTATTTGTGCCGCACATAATCGTTTTTCGGACTAAGTTGTTATTTTTTACATTTCAGACCTTATTTTTTAGTAAGATATGTAGTATTTGCGAAAGATGGTTAAAATTTCTTGCACTTTCTGATTTTTTATGTTATTATCTGCGTGTAAACGCTATGAAAGAAGGCTGTCAAATGGTAGAACTGTCAAAAGAAGAGAAGAAGCGCCTTTGCGAAGAATTTACGGCGTACCTTCCGAAAATTCGCAAGCTCCTCAACCTCACTCAGGCTGAGCTTGGAAATATGACCGGCCTTTCCCGCGTCACCATTTCTCAGATTGAGGGAGGTAAGGTCAGACTTACATGGTTGCACCTCAACGCTATCATGTTTATCTGCGTTTCCAACCTTCGCACCAAGGAGTTCCTGTTTGCCAACAATCTGCTGGACACGAGATTTTTGCAGTTTGTTCAGGGCAAGGACGAGAACATCCCCCCTGAGATTAACGTCGTTGTGCGCGACGAGCTTCTCAATGCCCACAGATAAGTCAGGTAAAGAAGTCTCCGGCAGAGCGTCCCTTTTGGGACGCTCTTTTATTTTTGCTCCTGCGGCATGCAATGTGGACGCGGCAGAGCATAATAAATATATATGAGAAGTCCGGCGAAGCATCCCGTAAAGCCTTGCGCATATATTTTCATAGTTGTACTGAATATTAGTATAAAAATACTGAGAATTCACAAAGAGTTCACTGTGTTTTTGCCCTTGCAATAATGTACCGCAGGCGCCATTTGCTCCCCTTGGATAAGGGGAGCTGTCGCCGCGGGCGACTGAGAGGTCGAGGGCAGCGTACAGTATGCACTAACATGGTTAGTCAGCAAAAAACCGTTTTGTAGGGGTCGGACACTGGACGTCCCGTAGGCGCAAAGCTCCATTCGCTCCCCTGCAAGGGGAGCGAAAAGGGGTGCCAACCGTACATTACCTTCCACCTCTCAGACGTCGCCGCTGCGCGCCGCCGCCAGCTCCCCTTATCCAAGGGGAGCGAAAAAATACGCTCTGCGCCGCGGCACAAAGCGTATTTTTCACGATATTCATTCCTGTGCAGACGCTATGACGACAAAATTTACAGCGCCTCAAGAGCGTCGCCGAGAGAACGCATTTCGGGGAGGTCGATCTGCTCAATCTTACCCTCGTCGCAGGCTTTGGCGAGGTCGGGGATGATGGGGAGCTTCGCGAGGACCTTGAGACCCTGCGCGGCGGCAACGGCGTCGATGTTGCTCTCGCCGTATATCTTATGCTCCTTGCCGCAGTCCGGGCAGCGGAAGTAGCTCATGTTCTCCACAATGCCGAGGACGGGCACATTCATCATGTTCGCCATATTCACAGCCTTGGAGACTATCATGGACACGAGGTCCTGCGGCGAGGTGACGACTATGATGCCGTCCACGGGCAGGGACTGGAAGATGGTGAGCGGAACATCGCCCGTTCCGGGAGGCATATCAACGAACATATAATCCACGTCGCCCCAGCAAACATCGGACCAGAACTGCTTGACGGTGTTGGAGATGATACTGCCGCGCCATACGACGGGCTGGGTCTCGTCGTCAAGGAAAAGGTTTACGGAAATGAGCTTCACGCCGCCCTTGGACTCTGCGGGAACGATTCCGAAGGCGTTGGCCAGCGCACGCTCATGTATGCCGAAGCACATGGGGATGGAGGGGCCGGTCATGTCCGCGTCGAGGATGGCAACGGAATTGCCGCGTCGGTTCATCATCGCGGCGGAAAGGGAGGTCACGAGGCTCTTGCCCACGCCGCCCTTGCCGGAAACGACGCCGATTACCTTCTTAATCTTGCTTTGCGCGTTTGTGGGGACGCGGAAATCCGCAGCACCGCCGCAGGAGCCGCCGCAGGAATCGCAGCTTCCGCCGCAGGAATCGCAGCCGCCCTCACAGCCGCCTTCGCAGCCGGTATTCTCAGTATATTCTTCAGACATTATTATCCTCCTAACACTACGGCACAAGGCAAAGCCCTGTGCCGTAACAGATATAGTATTCTCAGCCGAGACGGGCTTCTATGCAGGCAACGACGTCGCCCACGGTTTTAAGCTCTGCAATGCTATCGTCGTCGATCATGATGCCGAACTCGTCCTCAACGGACATAAGCATTTCGACAACGTCGAGAGAGTCGGCGCCGAGATCGCTGACGATATCGGTGTTTTCGCTGATTTGGTCGGTATCAATGCCGAACTGGTTGGACAGTATCGCCTGGATTTTTTCAAAAACCACGGAAAAGACTCCTTTCGCGGTAAGCTCAGCGCTTTCTTCCGTCCTCGCGGCGGTTATCGGAGCCAAAGGCGACGACAATGCGGCGGTTCGGCTCAGTGCCTGTGGAGAAGGTGGTGACGCCTTCATAATCCTGAAGCGCGGTATGGATAACGTGACGCTCGTAGGAGTTCATGGGCTCAAGCGTCATGTTCTTGCGGTATTTAAGGACCTTCGCAGCGACCTTTTCCGCCAGATGCTGGAGGGATTCCTCGCGCTTTGCGCGGTAATTCTCCGCGTCGATATTGATATGTACTCTCGTATCGGAGTCGCGGTTCACAGCGTAATTCGAGATGTGCTGGAGGGCGTCGAGCGTTTCACCGCGGCGGCCTATGAGGGCGCCGAGCTTGTTGCCGGTGAGGTTTACATAAATCGTGTCCTCGTCCCTTTTCTCAAGCACGGGGACGGCGTCGGAGCCCATCTTTTCAAGGAGACCCTTGATAAAGTCCTCCGCCTTTTTCATAATATCTTCGGGTGCGTCGTAGCTCACGCGGAGCTTCGCGGGAGAGGCGCCTATGCCGAGGAAGCCGGATTTGGCGCGCTCTATAACTTCGACGGTAACATCCTCACGGGCGCAGTTTAATTCGGCAAGCGCGGCCTGAAGAGCTTCCTCTTCGGTCTTGCCGCTTGTCTCAATAACCTTGATCATAAGGCATCCTCCTTAATTATTTTCGCTCTCCTGAGCCGCCGCTTCTCCGGCGGACTCCGAGGGCTGCGCTTCGGGCGAAACGCTTTCCTCCGCGGCGCCGGCAGTCTCCTCAGAGGGAGCCTCGGCGGCTTCGGCGGGAGCGAGGTTCTCCCCCGTTTCGGGAAGCATTACAGGAGCTTCGGTCTCCGTTTCCTCAACAGAAAGAACTTCCTCATTGTTTTCGGAGACGGTTTCCGGCTCGTCGGGGACATAATTCTTGCTGAATCTGTCCGGCTTATAGTTTCTGCCGCGGGCATAGGGACGGTCACCGACCGCGGAAGGATTGACAGCCTCGGATTTTTTGCTCTTTCCGGTGCTTTCCTCCCACTTCTGCTCACGTTCGGCAGATTTCTGCTTTTCTTTCTGGCTTATTTTGCGCCTGCTGGTGTTGGGATTAACGATGGTCGCGCCCTCTGCGCGAAGCTTCTCGGTTTCAAGGCGCTTTGCGGCGCGTTCCGCCTCGATAGCAGCCTCTTTTTCACGGCGGACAGCGTCCTCCGCGTCGAGAATTTTCTTATAGTGCCTTGTGAGGACGGCGTCCTGAATGATTGTGAAGAAGGAGGAAGCTATCCAGTAAAGGCCGAGAGCACCGGGCATGATGAAGCCGATCCAGATGGAAACGAGCGGCATCATGAGCGTCATGCCCTTGAGACCGGACTGCTCGGTGGAGTTCCCGCTCATTTTATTGCTTATAAGCACGGAGACGTAAGACAGCGCTGCGGAAATAAGCGGGATAAGGAACAGCGCGATCTGCGACCACATGGAGCCGTTTGCAGCGGAAAACTCCCAAAATCTCCAGCTCGGCACGGCGCCGAGGTCTACGCCAAGGAAGGAATAATCGAGGGTTTGCAGCTTATCCACGCCGAGAGCGGCAAAATCGCTGAAGTGCGAGGTAATGAACTGGGACTGGAAGATTTCCGCATAGCCGGACTGTGCTCCGGCAGCCGCCTCAAAGCCGAGCTTTTCGAGCAGCACGGTAATCGCGGAATAGCCCTCCTGGCTTACGCCCATCATGATAGTGATAGGGAAGCGAATGGCGTAGTAAAGCGCAATCAGAATGGGGAACGGAATAAGCGACCAGATGCAGCCGCCCATAGGGTTGACGCCCTCTTCTTTATAAAGCTTTGCGACTTCCTCCTGATATTTCTGCTTGTTGCCCTCATACTTCTTCTCAAGCTCCTTGAGCTTGGGCTGGAAGCGGGACATGCTCATCATTCCCTTTTTGCTCTTCATGCTGAAGGGCAGGAGAATGAGACGGACGAGAAGCGCAAAAAGGATAAGCGCAAGGCCGTAGTTGCCTACGGTGTTATAAAGGAAGAGCATCAGCCAACCGAAAGGTTTTGCGATAGTTGACATTATTTAATTCTCCAATCAGGCCGCGCCGCAGAAATAAATCAGGGCACGGGATCATAGCCTCCCTTATGGAAAGGGTGGCAGCGCAAAAGTCTTTTCAGAGCGAGCCAAAAGCCCTTCATTGCGCCGTATTTCTCCACCGCCTCAAGCGCGTACTGCGAACAGGTCGGCACATAGCGGCAGCAGGGCTGGCGCAGGGGGCTTATATTCTTGCGGTAAAAACGGATAAGGAACAGAAGAAGCTTTTTCATTTCTGAGCCTCCCCATCGGGGCTTTTCAGGACGCCGAGCCTTGCGGCGGCATGATAAAAAGCCTCGTCGAGCTCCTGATAGCTTGCTCCGACGGCTCTTGTCCTCGCCACGGCGACGATGTCCCATCCGGAGGAAAACCGCCCTTCGCCGAGGCGGTATATTTCTCTAAGGCGGCGGCGGACGCGGTTACGCTGAACGGCGTGGCCGATTTTAGCGCCGACGGTTATGCCGAAGCGGTTAAGCTTCATGCCGTTTCTGCGGCAATAGAGAACCACAAGGGGCGTGGCGAGGCTTTTTCCCCTTGAATATACCCTGCGGAATTCGCTGTTTTGGTTAAGGGACACGGTGAATTTCATAAGTCTCAGTAAGTGAGGGACTTGCGGCCCTTGGCTCTGCGTCTTGCGAGCACCTTTCTGCCGTTTCTGGTGGACATTCTCTTGCGGAAGCCGTGCTCCTTGGAGCGATGAAGCTTCTTGGGCTGATAAGTTCTGAGCATAGCGGGGTGACACCTCCTGAAAATTTAAATACTCAACATTCCCCGGCTTGCGCCGGGAAAAGCAGTTGACAAATTAAAGGAACGCGCAGCATAAAAGCATAATACACAGTCGCGCGTCTATATATTTTACCGTAAAGGGCTTGCCCCTGTCAAGCCCCCGGACAAAAAACGGGGAGAAATCAAGAAAAATATTATAATACCGTTTTTGACGCCGCTTGTCCTCGGCCCTTCTCGCCTTCAAACGAGAGCCCAGCGCAGCGGGTCTCGTTTGAATTATTTACAAATTGAAAAACGCGTCCATTCCGGGATACTGAGCCGCGTCGAAGAGCTCTTCCTCGATGCGGAGGAGCTGGTTATACTTCGCCACGCGGTCGGTGCGATTGGGGGCGCCGGTCTTTATCTGGCCGGCGTTGAGGCCGACGACGAGGTCAGCTATCGTGGTGTCTTCGGTCTCGCCGCTTCTGTGGGAGATAACGGCGGTATAGCCCGCGCGGTTAGCCATCTGGATGGCGTCGAGGGTCTCGGTGAGGGTGCCTATCTGGTTCACCTTGATAAGAATGGCGTTGGCTACGCCGAGCTTTATGCCCTTTGCAAGGCGCTTGGTGTTGGTTACGAAAAGGTCGTCCCCGACGAGCTGGACGCGGTCGCCAAGGGCTTCGGTGAGCATCTTCCAGCCCTCCCAGTCCTCCTCGGCCATGCAGTCCTCAAGGCTGATTATCGGGTACTTGTCGCAGAAGCTTACCCACATATCGACCATGTCCTTGCGGCTGAGGGTCTTGCCGCACTTGGGCAGATGGTAGCATTCGTCGTCCTTGGAGAACCAATCGGAGCAGGCGGCGTCGATAGCAAGCTTGAAGTCCTCGCCCGGCTTGTAACCGGCCTTCTCGATGGCCTTGACGAGCGCGACGAGCGCATCCTCGTCACTGGCAAGGTCGGTGGGGGCATAGCCGCCCTCATCGCCGACGCTGGAGGTTCCGAGAACCTTTGCAAGAACGTGGAAAACCTCGGAGCACATCTGAAGCGCTTCCTTCCAGCTCTTTGCGCCGACGGGCATTATCATGAACTCCTGGATGTCGGCTGCGCTGGAGGGCGCGTGAACGCCGCCGTTGAGGACGTTCATCATCGGAACAGGCAGGGTCTTGGCGTTTACGCCGCCTATGTAGGAATAAAGCGACTGGCCGAGGGATTCCGCGGCGGCCTTCGCGCAGGCGAGGGAGGCGCCGAGGATGGCGTTTGCGCCGAGGCGGGACTTGTTCTCGGTTCCGTCGAGAGAGATAAGCGCGGCGTCGATGGCGGGCTGCTCGAGGACGTTCATGCCGATAAGCAGAGTCGCAATCTCGGTGTTCACGTTTTCGACGGCGTTGAGCACGCCCTTGCCGAGATAACGGCTCTTGTCGCCGTCGCGAAGCTCGCAGGCCTCAAACGCGCCGGTGGAAGCGCCGGAGGGCACGGCGGCGCGGCCAACCGTTCCGTCCTCAAGATAAACCTCGACCTCAACGGTCGGGTTTCCGCGGGAATCAAGAATTTCTCTGCCGATAACGTCGGTTATCTCAAGATAGCTTTTCATTTTTAACAATGCACTCCTTCGGTTTTATATCTGCAAAAATATTTTTATTATCTGTGTGTTATGTCCGGCGCTTCTCGCCTTTAGCCAAACGAGAGCCCGGCGATAGCGGGTCTCATGTGAACACTTTTCTTGTTTACTCATATCCTTGTGTTTGCATTTTCTGAATATCAACACGCATTTATATAAGGCTCAGCAAATAGGAATAATTATAATAATTGTTTTTGACGGGGCTTTGCCTCGGCAAAAACACCTGCCTCTCGCTCCGACCAAGGAGGCGGGAGCCGAAGAGCGGAGCCGACGCGATTAGCGCGAGCATCTCACATGAGAGCCCAGCGATAGCGGGTCTCATGTGAATATTATACTATGAGGCTCTCACCCGTCATTTCCGCGGGCTTCTCAAGACCCATGAGGTCGAGCAGAGTGGGCGCGATGTCGCAAAGACGGCCCTCGCGGAGGCTCACGTCCGCGCCCCGGATGATGAAGGGAACGCGGTTGGTCGTGTGCGCGGTGTGGGGCTCGCCCTTTTCGTCTATCATCTGCTCGGCGTTACCGTGGTCGGCTGTGATTATCGCAGTGCCGCCCATCTCCGCCGTCGCGGCGCAAACCTTGCCGACGCAGACGTCCACGGTCTCAATGGCGGAAACGACGGCGTCGAACTTGCCCGTATGGCCCACCATGTCGCAGTTGGCGAAGTTTACGATGACAAGGTCGTATTTCCCGCTTCTGATGCGCTCGCAGACCTCGGCGCAGACCTTGTGCGCGCTCATTTCGGGGATGAGGTCATAGGTCGGGTACTCCTTGGGCGAGGGGATAAGGACCCTGTCCTCGCCTTCGAACGAGGCTTCGAGGCCGCCGTTGAAGAAGAAGGTGACGTGGGCGTACTTCTCCGTTTCGGCTATGCGAAGCTGCGTCATTCCGAGACGGCTGAGGAACTCACCGAGCGTGTTGCGCGGCGTTTCCGGCGGGAAGGCGACCATGACGTTCGGCATGTCCGCGTCGTACTGTGTGAGGCAGACGAAGGGGACGCGGAAGCAGCCATTCCTGCGCTCAAAGCCCGTGAAGGCCGGGTCAACGAAAGCGCGGGTAAGCTCGCGCGCCCTGTCGGGGCGGAAGTTCATGAAAAACACGGTATCGCCCTCGCGGACACAGCCGTCCGTATCGCAGACGACGGGCTCGATAAACTCGTCCGTCTTGCCTGCGGCGTAGGAATCGACAACCGCCTGAACGGGGTCGGGCTGCAAAACGCCCTCGCCGAAAACTATGGCGTTATACGCCTTTTCGACGCGCTCCCAGCGGTTATCCCTGTCCATCGCGTAAAAGCGGCCGCAAAGCGTCGCAACGGAGCCCACGCCGGACTCTCTGCATTTTTGGACGCAGCGCTCCATATACGCCTTTCCGGATGTGGGCGAAGAATCGCGCCCGTCCATGAAGCAGTGGAAATAAACCTTCTCCGCGCCCTTTTTGCGCAGCATGTCGAGCAGCGCCCAGAAATGGTAATCGGCGCTGTGGACGCCGACGTCGGACAAAAGGCCGAAGATGTGGGCGCGGCCGCCGCAGCATTTGGCCGCGGCCTCGCTGAGCACGGTGTTCGTATAGAAGCTGCCGTCCTCGATGGCGTTAGTGATGCGAAGCAGGCTCTGGTAGACGACGCGGCCCGCGCCGATATTCGTGTGGCCGACCTCGCTGTTGCCCATCGTCCCGTCGGGCAGGCCCACGTCGGAGCCTGAGGCGGAAAGCGTGGAATGAGGATTTTTCGCCCAAAGGGCGTCGAGCGTCGGGGTGTTGGCTGCCTTGACGGCGTTGCCCTCGACGGCGTCGGACAGGCCGAAGCCGTCCATGATGATAAGTGTAGTTGGTGTTTTCATTGTACCTTACTGATTGGCGGCGTTTATTACTTGAACGAACTTTCCGGCGTCTAAGGAGGCCCCGCCAATAAGACCTCCGTCGATATCCGGCTGAGCAAGAAGCTCTGCCGCGTTTGCCGGGTTCATAGACCCTCCGTACAGGATGGTGACCGCGCGCGCTATGCGCGCATCGTAGAGAGAGCGGATGACCGCCCGTATTTCGGAGCATATCTCCTGCGCCTCCGCAGGCGTCGCGGTGAGCCCCGTGCCTATGGCCCAGACGGGCTCGTAGGCGATTATTATTTTACGCGCCCTGTCTGCGGGAATTTTGTAAAAAGCCGTCTTGACCTGCGCGCGGATGATATCTTTTGATATGCCCATATCGCGCTGAGCCTGCGTTTCGCCGACGCAGACTATCGGCGTGAGGCCCCCGTCTATCGAGGCGTGGAGCTTTGCGTTTACCGTTTCGTTTGTCTCGCCGTGATAAGTCCTGCGCTCGCTGTGGCCGACGATGACGTATTTCGCGCCGGCGTCCTTAAGCTGCGCCGCGCTCACTTCGCCCGTATATGCGCCGGAGGCGTGCTCGCTCAGGTCCTGCGCGCCGACGGCGATGCGTGTGTCGCGAAAAGCCTTCACCGCCGCGGGGATGCTGACCGCGGGGACGCAGACGACAAGGTCGCAGAATTTTACCTTCCCTGCCCGCTGGCGCAGAGCCTCGCCGTAAGCCTTAACGTCGGATGGCAGGAGGTTCATCTTCCAGTTGCCCGCAATAACCGTCTTGCGGTATTTTCTGTTCATAGGCAGGCTCCTTATTTATCGAGCAGGCAGGCGATGCCGGGAAGCTCCTTGCCCTCTATGAGCTCGAGCGTCGCGCCGCCGCCCGTGGAAACGTGGCTCATGCGGGAGGTGAGGCCGTACTGCTCAACGGCGGCAACGCTGTCGCCCCCGCCGACTATCGCAGTACCCTTGCACTCCGCCATCGCGTCGGCAATCGCGCGCGTTCCGTAGGAAAACGCGGGGAACTCAAAAACACCCATCGGGCCGTTCCAGATAACGGTTCCGGCGCTGCGGATGGCGCTGGAATAGGCCGCGCGGGTCGCTTCGCCGATGTCCATGCCCATCATGCCCTCGGGTATCTGACCGGCCTTGCAGAGCGCGGGCTCGCTGTCCGGCGCGAACTCGGAGGCGATGACCGTATCGAGCGGGAGCATAAGGTTTACGTTCCTCTTCTTTGCCTTTTCAATCACCTCGCGGCAATAATCGAATTTATCCTCGTCAACCATTGAGGTTCCGACGGAGCCGCCCATCGCCTTCATGAAGGTGTAGGACATTCCGCCGCCGATAATAAGCGTATCGACCTTTTCAAGGAGATTGTTTATAACGCCGAGCTTATCGCTGACCTTCGCTCCGCCGAGGACGGCGACGAAGGGGCGCGTCGGGTTCTGGAGCGCGCCGCCGATGGCGCTCAGCTCCTTCTGGATGAGAAGACCGCAGACCGACGGGAGATAGGCCGCGACGCCCGCAGTGGAGGCATGGGCGCGGTGGCAGGCGCCGAAGGCGTCGAACACGAAAACGTCGGCAAGGGAGGCAAGCTCCTTGGCAAATTCGGGGTCGTTAGCCTCCTCACGCTTATCGAAGCGGACGTTTTCGAGCATCATGAGCTCGCCGGGGCGAAGCGCCTGAGCCAGCGAACGCGCCGATTCTCCGACGATATCCTTCGCCATCTTAACGGGCAGCTCAAGCAGCGACGAAACCCTCTTGGCTATCGGCAGAAGCGACTGGTCGGCGACATACTCGCCCTTCGGACGCCCGAGATGAGAGCAAAGAATTATCGCCGCGCCCTGCGAAAGAACGTACTGAATGGTAGGCAGGGCGGCGGTTATGCGCGTATCGTCGGTGATGACGCCCGTAGCCATGGGGACGTTGAAATCGCAGCGGAGAAGGACCTTCTTTCCCTTGAGGTCAATATCCTTGACTGACTTTTTGTTGTAATTCATGAGACTTAAAACCTCCAAAATTATCCGCGCGGCGTTCGCGTGCGGCGCAGATTTTCCCTCACCAATATATAGTTTAATTATTTCTATTTCGCCTTCAAAAGCCCTGCGTAACCCGTCTGGCGCAGCGCCTCGTAGCACATGACGGCGACGGAATTGCCGAGGTTCATGCTCCGCGCCTCCTCGCGCATCGGGATACGCAGGCAGCGGGAGGCGTAACGCTCGCGCAGCCAGTCCGGCAGACCCTTAGTTTCCTTGCCGAACATGAGCCATGGGTCGGGCCCGTAGCTCAGGTCGGTAAAGCAGGTGCCGCCCTTCGTCGTGGCGAGCCAGAGGTTTTCGTCTCCGTGCTGCGCGAGAAATTCGTCTATCCCGTCGTAAACCGTGATATCCACGAGATACCAGTAATCGAGCCCGGCGCGCTTGACGGCCTTGTCGGAAATATCGAAGCCGAGAGGGCGGACGAGATGGAGCCTTGCGCCCGTAACGGCGCAGGTGCGGGCGATGTTGCCGGTGTTCTGCGGGATCTCCGGCTCAACGAGGACGACGTTTAACATAAACTACCTTCTGCTTTCATGGCATATTTTAACTAATGTATAATATCTCAAAAGTGCCGGTTTTTCAAGATATAAAGCGCATATTTGGAACTTTTTTTGAAAAAAAGTTCGGCCTGAGCGGGAAGAGTCAAAAATGCGCTGAAAAACGGCTCGAAAAAACGCAATATACGGGCAAACTGCTCAAAGCTCCGCCGCGCGGAGAAATATGCGCGTCCCGAAGCTTGTATAAATTGCCCTCCCGGTCTATAATAGTTTTGCGCAAAACAAAATCCGGCGCAAAGCGCCGCAACGGGTGATTTCCATGAACAACACCATTTACATCGTCGTCCCCTGCTATAACGAAGAAAAAATGCTCCCGCTCAGCGCCCCGCGCCTCGCCGAGAAGCTGCGCGCGCTCATAGCCTCCGGTAAGGCCGCCGGGGACAGCCGCATCCTTTTCGTGGACGACGGCTCGCGCGACGCCACCTGGGAGCTTATACGCGCGCTGCACGAAGCCGACGCCATATTCTCCGCGCTGCGCCTTTCGCGCAACCGGGGCCACCAGAACGCGCTCATGGCGGGGCTTGAATACGCCTCCTCGCGCGCCGACGCCTCCATTTCCATCGACGCCGACCTGCAGGACGATATAAACGCCATGGACGCCATGGCGGAGCATTTCGCCGCCGGCTGCGACATAGTATACGGCGTGCGCTCGGACAGAGCCGCGGACAGCGCCGCCAAGCGCGGCACGGCGCAGGGCTACTATAAGCTCGTCAGCCTCCTCGGCGGCGAAATCGTGTATAACCACGCCGATTACCGCCTCATGAGCCGCCGCGCAATGCTCGCGCTCATGCAGTTTCCGGAGAAAAACCTCTTCCTGCGCGGCCTCGTGCCGATGCTCGGCTTCAAAACCGCCGAGGTAAAGTACGCGCGCCTCGAGCGCGAGGCCGGGGAAAGCAAATACACCCTCGCAAAAATGGTGAATTTAGCCACGGACGGGATAACGTCACTCAGTGCGCGCCCGCTGCGGATAATGGGTGCGTTCGGCGCCGTGGTCTTCGCGATAGGCCTGCTTGCCGTGATAGTCCTCGCCCTTTGCGGCGCGGGCGGCGTGTGGCTTGTCCTCGCCTCGGTTTGGAGCGCCGCCGGCATGGTGCTCGCCGGGCTCGGTTTAGTGGGCGAATACGTCGGCAAGGCATATATCGAGCTGAAAGCAAGACCGCGCTATTTTATCGCGGATATTTTGGAATAGTTCGCTTCGCCGCAGACCCATGCGGGACGTTCGGGGGCTGTCCCCTGCGTTCTTACATTCATCGCGGAACAAAAGACCGGAGCAGCATTTGCCGCTCCGGTTTTTTATTAGGGCAACACCGCATAATTCCCGGCACATATCTTACTTGCAGAATATTCCGTCATATCGTCCCAAAATACTCGGCAATACACAAAGTATTACCTGCGTTTTTTGAACAATCTGACGAAAATCCTGACGGCGCAATCTATGCGCCGGAATTATGCGGCGTTGCCTTGGGTATACCTTATTGTCGATCAGTCCTCAAGACCCATGGCCTTGCGCTCTCTCATGGCGTCCTTGCGGGAAAGGTTTACTCTGCCGCGGTCGTCGATCTCGGTGACCTTTACCCAGGTCTCGTCGCCGATGTTGAGAACGTCCTCAACCTTATCGACGCGTCTGTTCTCGAGCTTGGAAATGTGGATCATGCCGTCCTTGCCCGGAACGAGCTCGACGAAGGCGCCGAGATTGGAGATGATGCGGACGACCTTGCCCTTGTAGATCTTGCCGACCTCGGGGACGAAAACGATGTTCTCGATGGTCTGCTTCGCGGCGAGGCAGGCGTTGATGTCCTCGCTGGAAATGAATACGCTGCCGTCGTCCTCGATATCGACCTTCGCGCCGGTATCGGCGACTATCTTCTGGATGGTCTTTCCGCCGGAGCCGATGACCTCGCGGATCTTGTCGACGCTTATCTTCATGCTTATCATCTTCGGGGCGTAGGGAGAGAGCTCCTTGCGCGGCTCGCTGATGGCGGGGAGCATGATTTCGTCGAGAATCTGGATGCGGGCCTCGCGGGTGATTTCAAAGGCGTTTTTGACGATTTCGTGCTTGAGACCGTCGTTTTTAAGGTCCATCTGAATGGCGGTGATGCCGGTCTTCGTTCCGGCTACCTTGAAGTCCATTTCGCCGTGGAAATCCTCGACGCCCTGAATGTCGATGAAGGTGGTCCACTTGTCGCCGTCCTGGATAAGACCGCAGGAAATGCCGGCAACGGGGGCCTTGATGGGAACGCCGGCGTCCATGAGCGCGAGGGTGCTGCCACAGATGGAGCCCTGGGAGGTGGAGCCGTTGGAGGAAAGAACCTCGGAAACGAGGCGGATAGCGTAGGGGAACTCCTCAAGCGGAGGAATTATCGGCTCGATAGCCTTTTCAACGAGAGCGCCGTGGCCGTACTCGCGGCGGGAGGTGCTGCGGCTGGCGCGGGCTTCGCCGGTGGAATAGGAGGGCATGTTGTAGTGGTGCATAAAGCGCTTGCTGTCCTCTTCCCAGATGGTGTCGAGCTTCTGAGCGGCGGAGATGGTATTGAGCGTCGCGATGGTGAGAACCTGGGTCTGACCTCTCGTGAAGAGACCGGAGCCGTGGACGCGCGGAATAAGGCCGACCTCGGCGGCGAGGGGACGGATTTCGTTCATCGCTCTGCCGTCAACGCGCTTGCCGTCAAGCAGCCAGTGCTTAACGACCTTCTTCTGAATGCGGTAGATTATCTCGTCCATGAACTGCATCATGTCGGGGTGCTCGGCCTCGTACTTCTGCTGAACGGCGGTGATCCATTCGTTAACGCGGGCCTCGCGGACGTTCTTATCGTCCGTGTCCATGCAGTATTCCATGCCTGCCATTTCGTTCGTGCAGAGCTTATCGAAGAGAACATCGTCGAAGGAGGCGTGCTCATACTCAAACTTGGGCTTGCCTATCTCCTCGACCATGCGGTTAATGAGCTCGATAACGGGCTTGAGCTTCTCGTGCGCCTGAACGATGCCCTCGTACATGATGTCCTCGGGTATCTGGTTCGCGGCGGCCTCGATCATGACTATTTTGCCCATCGTAGCCGCGACGGTGACGGTCATCTGATTGGTCTCGCGCTCGGCCTTGGTGGGGTTGAAGAGGTACTTCTCACCGTCCCAGCCGAGGACGATGCCGCCGATGGGCCCGTTGAAGGGAACGTCGGAAATTGAAACGGCAGCGGAAGCGCCGATCATCGCGGCGATTTCGGGCGAGCAGTCGCGGTCAACGGAGAGAACGTCGCAGGTGATGACGACGTCGTTGCGAAGGTCGGAGGGGAAGAGGGGGCGCATGGGGCGGTCGATGAGGCGGGATGCCAGAACCGCCGGGAGGCTCGGTCTGCCCTCGCGGCGCATGAAGCTGCCGGGGATGCGGCCCACGGCGTAAAGCTTTTCATTAAAGTCGATTGCAAGGGGGAAGTAGTCGATCCCGTCCTTCGGGCGCGGGGAGGCGACGACGGAAACGAGGACGTTCGTCTCGCCGTACTTTACGAGGATGGAGGCGTTAGCCAGCTCCGCCATTTTGCCCGTTTCGAGCACGAGGGGGCGGCCGCAGTAGTCCATTTCGTAGCGCTTTACGTTGGGGAATTCTTTTTTTCTGATTATCATTTCATTTCTCCTTTTCCGCGGAGGGGAAAGACCAAACCGTTTAGCACTTGAAACGCCCGCCGAAGGGCCCGGCAGGTCTTTCAACTGCTAAAATAATTCGGCGCTTCCCGCTCCGCCTGGTTAGTTTTTTCAGCGTTTTCCGGCTCGCGGAGGAGCGGACAACGCTATTTTAAAATACACAGCGAGGCTGTTCCACAAAGTGGGACAGCCTCTTACCGGTTATTTTACTTACGGATGCCGAGCTTGGCGATGCAGGCTCTGTAACGCTCGATGTCCTTCTTGGCGAGGTAGTCAAGAAGGTTGCGGCGCTTACCGACCATCTTGAGAAGGCCGCGTCTGGAATGGTTGTCTTTCTTGTGAACCTTGAGGTGCTCCGTGAGCTGGCTGATGCGCTCGGTGAGGATGGCGATCTGAACCTCGGGGGATCCGGTGTCCGTCTCATGGACGCGGTTGTTTTCGATGATGCTGGTTTTCTGTTCTTTGAGAAGCATGGTATTCTTTCCTTTCGTTTTGTATTATCCCGCAAAGCGAAGTCATGGGCCTGAAAGGCGCCGCGAAATGCGCGGCTTTGTCCCAAAACTGAGCAAAGGGGACTATATCTGCATAATATTAGCATAGTAAACGGCAAATGTAAAGGGCTTTTTAACCGAAAACCATGAAATATTTCATCGAATTGTTATACCCACTTGAAATTGATACCAAAACATATTATACTTTGTTTGAAAATGGCAAAAAAATGGAGTTTTGCCGCATACAGGGATCGCTCGCACAATCCCCGAGGCCCGTACACTCTGCAAAATTCAGAAAGGAAGCAAAAGCATGAAAAACAACGACGCTTTGAAAATGAAGTATATTCTTTACTGCGTTATAATTATCATTCTCATATTTCTCGTGCTTCTGTTTTTTCGTTTCCGCAATACAGGCGACCCTATCTCTCCTCCCGAAGGCTTAAACGCCGAATTGACCGATCTTTCTACGAGCGGCGGCGTTTTGCAGGAAGAGAATACAGGCGACGATAGCTGGTACCACGAAGCTGAATATACCATTGAGCGAAAGGGCTTTGGAGGGTGGAAGGCTCTCCCTGAAAACAGCGAAATCAATCTTGCCTGGCCGGATTTGCTATACTATATTAATCCCGGAGAACGCAAGACTGAACAGCTAAACTGGGAATACAGATACGGCAAACTGGAAACGGGAAATTACCGTCTCCTGAGAGAAGTTTGGCAGGAGGATAAGCTTCGGAAGCAGCTTGTTGTTTATTTTGAAATTCCCTGAGACGCCTTGCGCCGGCGCGAAGCTATTTGAGAAAGGGACAATACAATAAAAAGGCACCCGCTTGGGTCAATGCCATTAAAGTTAAGCTAAAAAAACAGCTAAGAGGTTCAAAAACGCTTTTTCTCACTTAACGATTGCGCCGCTTTGGACTCTTTTCTTAAGTTAGCGGCATTATGGTTGCAATCAGCACAAGAAACACGCACGGAGAACTGTCATCGACCGCATTTCTCCGTGCGCTTTGCGTTTCTCATATCGGCGCGTTGTGCGCGTTCCAGTTTACGATCGCGTCGCTTATATACTGCGTTAAGCTGATTCGTTCCGATTTGGCGCGCTGCGCCGCGTCTCTGTGAACGGCGGGCGCGATCCGAACCGTCAGCTTTCCGCTGTATTCCTGCGAGGTTTCGACGGGGACGGGCGGAATCGGAATACCGACCTCCTTTGCCGTGACCAACCATTCCTGCTCGTTGGTTTCCAGTTCGGAAATGGCCTCCGCCGCAGTTTCGCCCTGTCCAACGCAGCCCTTCAGGCAAGTGCTCTTAGCGACCCAGAACACATGCTCCTCGACCTTGTTCTGATAAACTTGAAACGGATACAGCATTTTATTCCACCTCCCGATTGCGGCTTTCGATCTCCGCGAACAAATCCTTTAGTTCCTTTATATATGCCTCTTGAACATACTTTCCATGCATGGGGATTGGGATCACCGTCCCGCTTGGTACGTCAACGATTTTTTTCGAGTGTTTGCCGCCGGAAACGACGCCGCAGCCGTAAGACCTTGCCAGCCGCTCTACCTCGTCAAATGTAATGTCGTTCGGAATCGGCTTTTCATTGAATTTTTTCCTTAGCTTCTCCAACGTGGACATTTGCTCACCTTCTTAACCTCACTAATATGATAGCAAATATGCCACCAGTTGTCAAGAGCGGGTGTTTTTTCGTGTGAGCTGATTGATGACATTGCTCTCCGAGCGTCTTTTTTCGGCGGATATTTAATATCATTTTTCCCTGCCGTTTGCGTAAAAAATATTGCACGATTTGCCGCGTTATATTAAAATCTTTGTATTGATATGACTGACAGCGGGAGGATGAAACGATGTCTGTTAAAATTCTCGCGGTGGGAGACGTTGTGGCTCCCAGCGGGCTCGATTACCTTTGCGCGAAGCTGCGCGGACTCAAAAAATACACCGGCGCGGGCTTTACCGTCGTAAACGGGGAAAACGCCTCGGTGCTCGGCATAACGCCGCAGCAGGCGGAGGAAATTTTCGCCGCCGGGGCGGATGTAGTTACCCTCGGCAACCACGCCTTCAGCCGCAAGGAGATAATGGAATACCTCGACGACTGCCCGTATATCCTGCGGCCCGCGAACTTCGCCCCGCAGACGCCGGGGCGCGGCTGGGGCGTTTTTGAAGCGCCGTTCGGAAGGGTGAAGGTTATTAACCTGATCGGGCGCTGCGAGATGGATTTCGGCCCGGATAACCCCTTCCTCGCCGTTGAAAAAATCCTGCGCGAGGAGCCCTGCGCCGTTACGCTCATAGATTTTCACGCGGAGGCAAGCTCCGAAAAGGGCGCCATGGCCTATATGCTCGACGGGCGCGTTTCCGCCGTGTGGGGCACGCACACGCACGTTCAGACCTCGGACGCGCAGGTCCTTGAAAAGGGCACGGGCTTTATCACCGACCTCGGCATGACGGGGCCTGCCCGCAGCGTCCTCGGCGTGGTGCCGGAGCAGTCGATAGCGCGTTTTCGCGGCGACCCGCGCGAGCGGTACAGCGCCGCCTCCGGACCCTGCAAGCTTGAATGCGCGGTTTTTGAAATAGACGAAAGGAGCGGGAAATGCCTCAGCGCCGACGCGCTGCGGATTTCCGACTGAACAGGATGATAAAATTAGTCCACGCGGCGGATTTTCACCTCGATTCGCCGTTTTCCGCCCTGAGCGCGGAGCAGGCGGCACAGCGGCGCGCCGAGCAGCGGCAGATAATCGAGCGTCTTGCCGATTTTACGAACGATTTCGGCGCAGAGCTCCTTTTGCTCGCGGGCGACCTCTTTGACAGCGCGCTTTGCTACGCAGAGAGCGAGGAATGCCTTTGTCATGCCCTCGGGCGCGTTAAGGCGCGGGTCTTTATTTCGCCGGGAAACCATGATTATTATTCGCAGCGCTCGCCCTGGGCGCGCATGACGCTGCCCGAAAACGTCCATGTTTTCACGTCCTCCGCCCCGCAGAGGGTGGAGCTTCCGGAGCTGGGCTGCGCCGTTTGGGGCGCGGCCTTCACGGGTGAGCACACGCCGCCGAGCCTCGCCGGTTTTCATGCCTCCGGCGCGCAGGATATCATGGTTCTGCACGGCGATACGGAAAACGCCGCGAGCCCATACGGTTACATATCCGAGGAAATGATTGCTGCCTCGGGGCTTAGCTACCTCGCGCTCGGGCATATCCACGCCGCGAGCGGCCTCAAGTGCGCGGGGAATACCTTTTACGCCTACCCAGGCTGCCCCATCGGGCGCGGCTTCGACGAAACGGGCGAGAAGGGCGTCCTCGCGGGCGAAATATCCGCCGGGGGCTGCCGGATGGATTTTGTATCCCTCGGCGCGAGAAGGTATGAAATACGCTCCGTCGACGTTTCCTCCGCGGAGGACACTTCCGCCGTGGAGGCGCTTTTGCGCGCGGAAATTTCCGGCGGCGAGCGGGATATATGGCGGCTCGTACTCACCGGGGAATATGACGGCGCGGCGGATCTCCGGGCGCTTCGGGCAGCGCTCGAGCCTCTGTGCTGCGCGCTCGAAATCAAAGACCGCACGCGCCCAAAGCTTAGTCTGTGGTCGGCGCTGGACGAAAACACGCTCAAGGGCGTTTTCCTGCGCCGGATGAAGGAACGGTACGACACGGCGCAGGGTGAGGAGCGCGAAAAGATACTGCTCGCGGCGCGTTACGCTCTCGCCGCGCTCGAAAACCGTGAGGAGGTGCGGCTTTGATAATCAAAAGGATGAAAGCCTCCTTCGGCGCGCTTGAGGGCGCGGAGCTCAGCCTCAGGCCGGGGCTGAACATTATCGAAGCGCCGAACGAGGCGGGAAAGTCTACATGGTGCGGCTTCATACGAACGATGCTCTACGGCATAAACACCGCCCAGCGCGAAAAGGCGGGAGTCCTGCCCGACAAGCGGCGCTACCTGCCCTGGGGCAATTATCCCATGAGCGGCGAAATGGAGATAAACCGGCACGGCGAGGACATTATCCTTGCGCGAAGCGGCGCGGCGGGCAAGCCTATGGGCGCGTGCTCGGCGCGAACTGAACCCGGCGGCGCGAAGATACCGGAGCTTTCGGTCAAAGCGCCGGGTGAGGCCCTTTTGGGAGTCCCGGAAAGTGTTTTCACTCGCACGGCGTTCATAAACGGCGCCGACATGGCAGTGAGCCGCGACGGGGAGCTTGAAAAACGCATCTCCGCGCTCGTTTCCGCCGGAAGCGAGGAGGACGAATCCTACGGCGGCGCACGAGACATTCTTCGCGCGTGGCAGCGCAGCCGTTACCATAATTCCCGCGTCGGCAGGCTCAATGAGCTTGAGCATGAGCGGGAGCGGCTGGAAGGGTCGCTGAAGGCGATAGCGGAAGAAAACGCGCGTCTTGCCGGGCTTTTTGAGGAAAACAAAGGTCTTGCGGAGCGCAGGAGCTTCCTTGAGCGGGAGATAGCGCTTCATTCGGAAAACGAGGCGTGGCAGGCTTCCGAGCGCGCCCAGCGCATAAAGAGCGAGCGCAGGACCGCCGAAGCAAAGTACGAGGCGGCAAAGGCCGCCGTCGCGGGGGCGGACCGGGAGAAAATCCGCGCCGCGCGAGAGGCCTTGCGCGCGCTTGAAGCGGCGGAGGCGGAAAGGGAACGCGCGGAGGGCGCTTTGGAGCTTGCCAGCGCGGCAAAGGCGGATTTTGACGCGGAAGAGTCCGGCGCTAAAACCGGCGCGCCGCCTATGCTGTTTTTCGTTTTTGCGGCGCTTTGCGCGCTCGGCGCGGCAGCCTGCGCCGTGATGGAACTGTGGGTTCCCGTTGCGGCGCTCGTCGCGGCGCTCTGCGTTTTTGCGGCGCTCGGCGCGCGTTTTGCCGCTTTGCGTCGGCGCCGCGAGGAAGCGCGTTCGGCACGCGAGACGGAAATTTCGGATAAAATACTCGCGGCGGAGACCGAACTGAGCGCCGCAACGGAAAAGGAAAAACGAGCGGAGGATACCGTGAGCGCGGGACTCTGCGGCGCTTTGCGAGGAAAAGAAGCGGAGGCGGCGCTGGTGCGTTATGAAACGCTCATCGAGGACTGCATCCGCGCGGAGGCAACGCTTTCCGCCGCGAAAAAAGCGGAGGCGGAGCTTGACCCAGACGCGGCGGACGCCGCCGTCCGGCCCTCGGAAAAGCCGCAGACGCCGAGGCGCGAGGCGGAGTCTGAGCTCGGGCGGACGGCACTGCGTCTGGAGAACACGGCGCGGGAACTCGCACTCGCAGAGGGCGGACTTCGCAGCCTCGGAGACCCGCTTATCCTTGCCACGGAGCTGGAGCGCGTGAAGGATGAAATTTCCCGCGCGAGGAAGGAATACGACGCGCTGGAGCTCGCCCTGACGGTGCTCGACGAGGCTAACGGCGAGCTTCAGAACCGCTTCGCCCCGATAGTCACGGGCAAGGTTGGCGAGCTTATGGCGGAGCTGACAGGCGGCGCTTACGATAAAATAGGCTTTGACCGCGATTTTAATTTTACCGCGCTTGCGGGCGGCGTTCCGCGTGAATCGGAGTTTCTCAGCAGCGGCACACTCAGCCAGCTTTACCTCGCCGTGCGCCTTGCGCTGTGCCTGACGGTGCTGCCGGAGGAGGGCTGCCCGATTGTCCTCGACGACGCATTCGTTAGCTTTGACGACGCGCGGACGGGCGCGGCGATGCGCCTTCTGAAAAAGCTTGCGGAGAAGCGCCAGATAATCGTGTTTACCTGCCAAAGCCGTGAAAAGCGGCTGCTGGCGGAAATGGAATAAGAACCCGAAAATAACAATGACTGCGCGGCAAAAACCGTGCAGTCATTTGTCTATCATATTGCGTTTCCGATCGTCTGGCCCATTTTTACGGGGACTTCGCCGCCTGCGGGTATAAATTCGTCCTTTAGCTTTACTCTGCCCTTTTCCAGCAGCAGCACTATGCTGCTGCCGCCAAAACGGAACAGTCCCTTTTCTTCACCCCGCAGAAAGCTTTCTCTGCCGGGGTGATTTTCTATTTTGCCCACAAGCAGCGCGCCGACCTCTATCTGCGCTGCGAGGCCGAAATTATCCGTCTCCATAAGCGTATATTCGCGCGCGTTCTGCGTAAAAACAGGAAGCGCCTCAAGCGCTATCGGCCGCACCGTATGGAGCTTTCCGGGGATGAACGCGCCGCCGAGACGCCTGCCGGAATCAAAAAAGCAATACCTGTGGTAATTATCCACGCACAGGCGGAAAACGAGACACAACCCGCCGTCAAACCGCTTCGCCGCCGCGTCGCCGCCCAGAAGCTCGCTTACGCCGTACCGGGACTGCTTCACGGGGAAAACCGCACCCTCCGTTATTTCATAAACGCTGAGAAGCCCGTCGCAGGGGGAAATGAGCTCACCGCCGTCTGCGGCTATCGGGCGCAGCTCGGGTTTTATCGGGCGGGAGAAAAAATCGTTGAAGCTGCGGTAAGGTACGCCAAGATACTGCGAAAGGTCAATGGAATTTTTCCGCGCGAAGCGCCCTATCATCGGGCGCGAAAGGGGGGAAGAGAGAAATGCCCCGCAAAGAGCGGAAAGCGCGGGCGAGGATATGAATTTCATACAGAAGCGCCCGGGGACGGTATGGTAAAGGAAGCTCAGTGCTTTGCTTTCGTCCGCCGCGCGCCCGGGGCTCCTTACAGCCATCGGGATATTACCTTCCACAGCATGAGCAGCACGAATTCGGCCGCGCCTATGCCGACCATAACGAGGATGCCGTGCAGTCCCGGCTTTTTTATCTGGAAGCGAAGGAGGAACAAAAAGGCCGTGAGTAAAATCGCGGCGACGTAGAACATCGTAATATCCGCGGGAAGAATGTATTGCAGGAGCAGAACCGTCGGGAAAATGAGCGCGGAGGAAGTGACGGGAAGGCCGAGGTAGTATTTTCTTTCGCCCGCCTCCTTGGTCTGGCGCTCCTGTTCGGTGACGTTATAGTAAGCGAGCCTTATCATCGCCGCGAGGATATACAGCACGAGGACGGCGTGCAGAACGAAGCTTACAGCCGTCGCCATCCATGCGTTCGGGGAGGCGGCGAAGGCGCTGCCGAGCGCGGTCGACCTGCGGATAAGCGCCGCGCCTATGCAGGCGGGGAGAGCGCCGAAGGCGAGAAGGTCGGAAAGGGAGTCTATCTCGATGCCGTAATTTTTGCCGGTTTCCGTGCGGTCCTTCTTCATGCGGGCAACCTTGCCGTCAAACGCGTCGCACAAGCCGCAGAAAAGCAGGAAGAAGCTGCCGAAATAGGGGTGGCCCATGCCGGAAAGTGAGACGAGGATGCCTGCCCCGGCAGACAGCAGCGAAAGATATGTTAAGACAACGGTATAATCATAAAAGCCTATCATTTGTGAAGCTCCCTTCGTTTGTTTCGCCTGTATGAGAACAAAACCGCCGCAGCGCAAATGATTATGCAGCAGTAGAAAGAAAGCGAACGGCTCAAAAGCTCCATTTCAACCGCCTGATTGGCTGGGAGAAACGAGCCGAAGCCATCGAGCATGAGATAATCGGCGACGCCGATAGCCCCCGGGATGGGGATGCAGTTCGAGCCGATGACGACGTAGCTCTGCATAGTGAAAATATCGCCCGCAAGGCGGAGGCTGCCGCCCATCGCGAGATATACGAAAACCGTAACGAGAAGCTGTGAGACCCTTTGCAGGAAGTTGAAGATGAAGGGCCCGATGAGCAGCTTGCGCCTGCCGGAGAGGATTTCGGCGCATTTACGGTATTCTTTCATGCTGCGGCTGAGCTTTTCGCGCTTCCTGTCGGGGTTCCGGAGAAGATGAAGCCGCGAAAGAATGCTGATCGCGCCGTAGCCGAGCTTTTCAAGCAGCTTTTCGCTTTTTATTATCATTATGAGGAACGCGGAAAAGGCGACCTGCACCGCATAGCCAATTATAATGAGGACGCGGGAGAAGGTGCCGAAGCGCAAATATACTGCAGGCATGAATATTATGGATATAAGTCCAATGGCAAGTATCGCGAAGGCGTACATCGCGAGGTTGAAAAGAAGCGCCGCCGTCGTGACTATGCCGGGGATATCGTCGCGCATCATGAGAAGCGCCGAGGCGGGCTGCCCACCCGTGGCCGACGGGGTTATCGCGGAGAAATAAATGTCCGCAGCCGCGTACATGCAGCCGGAGCGCAGGCGCGTTTTGTAGCCGAGCGCGTCGCAGATGCTCTTAAGGCCCAGGCCCTCGAAGATGATGAAGCCGAGCATCGCGAGAACGGCTGCGGCGAGCCAGCGCCAGTCCGCCCGCGAAAGATATTCCGCGAAGCTTTGCAGGGAGAAATTCTTCATCTGCGCCGTTACGGCCCAGATACTTCCCGCCGCGATAACGACGAAAAGCACGGTCCACAGGGCTTTTCGGTTCTTCTTTTTTGTCGGTTCCGAGACGGGAGCCTGCTCAGGAGGCTGCTCCGCGATTTCGGACTTGTGTTCTTCGTTCATCATGTTACCGCGTCCGGCGGTCCGCCGGACTCCTTAGAGAAATCTTTTCAAAAAACGCGGCGTTCAGGCGCGAAAACAGAGACCCGAGCCTTATCCGCTGGGCAATCGCTATGCCTATCTCCGCCACCGCTATGCCGCCGATAACGTCGAGCACGACATGCTGTTTAATAAACACCGTCGAAGCGAAAACGAGCAGGGCGATGATGGTTGTGAGCGCCTTCAAAACAGGCTTGTGCGCCTTCGAGCGGAGCGCCGCGCGGACGCAGAGCCAGCTTTCGAGGCAGTGGATCGAAGGGAAGAGGTTTACCGGCGTGTCGAAATAATAAATCACTCCGGTGAGCCAGTTAAAGACGCCGCTGCCCGTTATCTCGGGGCGCTCCATAGTCGTCGGAAAGGCGACGAAAAATACGAGGCAGATGATTTTGGAGATGATGTTCGCCGAGAACATCCAGAAAAAAAGCTCCTTGCCGTCTCTCGCGGCGGAAACATAACCGATTACCCACTGGGCGTAGGCGATGACGTAAAAAACGACGAAAAACGGAACGAAGGGAATGACGCCGTCCAGCCCGATAAGCGTGGTGTGGTGCTCAAGACCCGAGGAGAGAAGCTTTGCGATATAATAAGTGAAGAAATTGATGAAAACCACTGCAAGCAGCGGCAGGCGCGCGTATGTGGGGATGAATTTGTTTTGAGTCATTTTATGTACTGCACTGTTCCTTTTTATGCGGCAGAGCCGCAGTCGATGGGTGGAATATCGCACGGACCACGAGCCATATTCATGCTATGACAGTGCGATATTAATTAAGTTTAACATAAAGCGACAAATTATTCAATAGCAGCCGAGGAATTGAGTGTGAAAATTACGTCGTATTATGTGTATTAATACAGTAACACAGATAAAAAAGAATGTCAAGGCGGGAGTTATCTGATTTTAACAGATACTGATATCCGTATGAAGGCTTATAGATTTGCGGAACACTGAAAAGCGAAAATCCTGCCGATGAAGGTCGGCAGGATTTCCGCTTTGGTGGAGACTTGCGGGCTCGAACCGCAGACCTCATGCGTGTGAAGCATGCGCTCTAACCAGCTGAGCTAAGCCTCCGATAAGGAAAAGTGAGGATTGTCAAAAAAGAGGATAAGCCGCAAGCAATGATTATGCCTTACGAAGAAAAAAATCATCGCTCACAAAAAAATCTCCCGGAGAATGCCCGGCTGGACACTCTCCGGGATGGTGACCCGTACGGGACTTGAACCCATGTTACCGCCGTGAAAGGGCGGTGTCTTAACCACTTGACCAACGGGCCACGAGGAACTGACGTGCAGTGAAACGCCCTTGGCAAGAGCGTTTCACCGCATGGTAGCGGCGACTGGATTCGAACCGGTGACACTTCGGGTATGAACCGAATGCTCTAGCCAACTGAGCTACGCCGCCATATCAGCGTGGGCTATGATACCACATATTTTTCCTTTTGTCAATAGTTTTTTGCGTCTTTGCCCTGCCCAAACGCAGAAGAAAATAAAATGGTGAAAAAATATGAAAAAAATATTGAGTTGGTGGGGATTATGTGTCATAATGACAATATGCTTATTGAAGGGCTTTTTAGCCCTGAACATAATATATTATGTAAGCGCCGGATAAGCCGGGCGTTTACAAAAACAAAAGGAGAAGAAAAAATGAAAGATTTTGCTGGTAAAGTAGCGTTTATCACCGGCGGCGCTTCCGGCGCCGGTCTCGGCTACGCTCAGATTTTCTCTGAGGCGGGCATGAAGGTTGTCATCGCCGACTATCGTCAGGACCACCTCGACGAGGCTATGGCTTACTTCAAGGAGAAGAACGCTCCCGTTCACGCCATCAAGCTCGACGTTACCGACCGCGCCGCTTTTGCCGCCGCTGCCGACGAGTGCGAGAAGGTTTACGGCGTTCCCGATCTGCTTATCCTCAACGCGGGCGTCAACGTATTCGGCCCCGCCGAGGCTTCCACCTATGACGACTTTGACTGGGTCGGCGGCGTTGTTTACGGCGGCACCGTCAACGGTCTCGTCACCTTCGTTCCCCGCATGATAAAGGCCGGCCCCGGTCGCCACATCGCGGCGACTGTTTCCTGGGGCGCGTTCGGCGCAGGCTCCTCCACCGCTCCCTATTCCGCGGCTAAGGCTGCCCAGCTCAACCTCATGGAGAGCTATTGGATCGCCCTCAAGTCCTACGGCATCGGCGTCAGCGCCATCACTCCCGCGAACATCCGCTCCAACATCTGGCAGGCTGCTACCGTCGGCCGCCCGAAGGAGTTCAACAACACCGGCTACAACGTATCCGACGATACTCAGAACCTCCTTGCCAGCATCCACGCCCACGGCATGGATCCCCGCGTTCTCGCCGATTGGCTCAAGAAGGGCATCGAGAACGACCTCTTCCTCATCGTTCCTTATGAGCACGGCCCCAGAATGGTCGAGATGGCTCTCGAGCGCTTCAAGTATTATGCAAGCGTCGAAGGCATGAAGGAGTGGGAAGCAAAGCAGGCCGCCGGTCAGACCGAGGAAGAGTTCGCGATGCACTGCGAGCGCGAAGGCATGGATCTCAAGTCCGCCATGGAAATGCGCAACAAGGCTCCCGCAGCCGGTTCCTTCAAGGATGTCGGCTTCGGCAAGGCCCGCGGCGACCTCGACTGGGTTGACAAGAGCAAGAAGTTCGACAAGTAAGAAACATCACATGAGACCCGCTTCGCTGGGCTCTCATGTGAGTTACTCGCTCCCATCGCGTCGGCTTCGCTCTTCGGCTCCCGCCTCCTTGGTCGGAGCGAGGGGCAGGTGTTTTTGCCGAGGACAAGCGGCGTCAAAAACATAATTAAAATGCTTTCGGAGGACAGGCAAAAACCTGTCCTCCGATTTTTTGTGTGTTAATTTGTGCATCTGAATTGTGCGTCGGCACGGTTCAGCACGGCGAGGAACATCACGCGCTTTTTCAAGGTGATGCAGCCCTCGCGGGAGCTTATATCAAGCTCGTCGTCAAAGCTCTGTCCCGGCTGCCTCGGAACGGAAATGTCCTCCGGCTCGTAAATCATCTGAGCGATAAAGTCGCTGTCCTTCTGCCATGCTTCCTCGCGGAGCCGCCAGAAAATGTTCTTCCCGTCCCAGCCATAGCCGAAAATGCCTTCGGGGAAGGGCCAAGACTCCGCCGCGGCGGGGTAGGTCAGCATACCCTTGAAGGCGCTGTCGGGCAAGGCGGAAGCGTCAATCGGCTTTGCGTTCTGAAAAGCCGCAGCGACGGTGTTGACCGTCATACAACGAACGACCTTGTCGCGCATGATTATGCTGCCCTCCGGCCCGACCAGCGGGAAGCGCAGCTCCTTTTCATCGCCCGATTCCTCTATGAGAAGCTTCATTTCCGGCTTTCCGGCGCGCCATCTATCCTCCGGCACGCGCCAATAGAGCACCGGGGGAATGAAGCCACAGCCGGACTGCCCCTCGGGCAGGCTGACGGCTTTAAGCTCGCCGTCTTCGCCCCACAAGCCCTGCATTCCGAGCGGGAGCTCGCGGGATATGTCTTGCTGCTCTTTCATGCTTTTTCGCTCCTTTGAGAATATTTGTTAAATACAATATAACACAAAGTTAAGTGAAGTGGGAACAGAAAATGCGCAAAACTCCCACATACTGCAAGTTTTGTAAGGTGTAACCAAATGCTGACAGCGGCGACTATGCAAAGTGCCGACATCGGCGTGGATGAAAAAATGGGCTGCGGCGTTATCGCTGCAGCCCATTTTGGGTTACGTCCTTTTGAAATTGCGGTCAAGCTTTGATTTTGATAAAACCATCGTGACGGGCCTGCCGTGGGGGCAATATTTCACGCTCCCGGAAAGGACGGCCTCGACTACGGGCTTCCACTCCGCCGGGGCGGTATCCCAGCCCGCCTTTATCGCCGCCTTGCAGGATATGGAGGCGAGTATCTCGTCCTGAACGCCGAGCGCGCCGGGGCGCGAGCCGTAGCGTATATCATGGCAAAGCTCGCTCAGCAGCGGCTCGACCTCCGCCGCGTCTATCCCGGCGGGAATGCGCCGGACGGCGACGGCTCTGCCGCCGAAATCCTCTATTTCAAAGCCGAGCTCGTCGAGCATGGCCTTGTTTTCAAGCAAAAGCTCCTTGTCCTCGCCGTCCGGCTCCGCGATTATGGAAGTCAGCAGAATTTGCGACATGGCCTCCATATTCTTCGCCTTGAGGCGGTCGAAATTCATGCGCTCGTGCGCCGCGTGCTTGTCTATGAATATGAGCTCGCCGCCCGATTCCACGACTATGTAGCTTTTGAAGGCTTCGCCGATTATGCGGTAGGGCGGAACCTTCGGCGCGTCAGGCGCTTCCGGCGCTTCGGGAATGAGGCTCGGCGCTTCCGCGGGCGCGCTGTCCTCGCGCGCTGTGTTCTCGCCAGAATTCAGCGCTTCGGACGCAGGTTCGGGGGCGGGAAGGGGGATTTCCTCCTGCACGGGTTTGGAAAACACCTCATGCACGGACACATCCTGCGCGGACGCTTCATGAGTTTCCTGAACTGACGCCTCCTGCACGGGCTTTTCCTCCTGCGCGGGCGGCTCGCCGAGAGGCTTGGACGCTGCGGCTGACGCCGCCGAACCGCGCTTTTTCTCAGGCGGACGGGGCGTGAGGTGCGGCGGCGCGACGGGCTCCTCCACGGGCGCGTAGCGCGTGATTATCGTGCGCTGCGGGCGCGCGTTGTTATATGTGACGCCGTCCTGCCGGAAAACAAGACCGCCGTCCTCCGTCTTTTCGCGCTCCGGCGGCTTTTCGCCCGCGCGATGGATTATCACGGGTCTGGGCGGCTCCGGCAAATCGTCCTCCGCGTCGTCCCTTATGCCGACGCGAAGCTCCGGCGGGTCCTGGCGAGCTTCGAGCGCGGATTTTACGGCGAAATGCACCGCCTCGAAAACCTTTTTCTCGTTGAGGAATTTTATCTCGGTCTTCGCCGGATGTACGTTCACGTCCAGCTCGTTGAACTTTATGTCGATATAGAGCACACAGCCGGGGAAACGCCCTGTGAAAAGCTGGTTTTTGTAGGCCTGTTCAAGCGCCGATTGAAGCAGTGGCGACTTGATGAAGCGCCCGTTCACGAAGAAAAACTGCGCCGAACGGTTGCCTCGCGCGTTGACCGGCGGCGTGATGAAGCCGTGGACGGAGCAGCCCTCGGCGGCGCAGTCCACCTTGAGCATTCCGCGCGCAAAATCGCGCCCAAGCAGCATATAGACACAGCTTTCGGCGCTGCCGTCGCCGGGCGTGCGGAATTCCTCGCGCCCGTCCTTAATAAAGCGGAAGGCGACGTCGGGGTGCGCCATTGCGCAGCGGATGACCGTGTTGGCGACGTTCGCCGCCTCTGCGGAGTCCTTTTTCATGAATTTCAGGCGCGCGGGAGTGTTGTAAAAAAGCTTGCGGACGATAATCGTCGTCCCCTCGGGGCAGCCTGCGGGCGCGTTTTCAAGGAGCTTACCCGCCTCAAGCGTGAGGGAAACGCCCTCGTCCGCGCCGCGCTCGCGCGTGAGCAACTCCACTGCGGAGACTGCCGAAATCGCCGCCAGAGCTTCGCCCCGGAAGCCGAGCGTGCTGATAGCCTCAAGCCCTGCCTCGTCCCGCAGCTTGCTCGTGGCGTGGCGCAGAAACGCCGTTTCCGCGTCCTCGGGCGACATGCCGCGCCCGTCGTCCGTCACGCGGATGTAGCTCATGCCGCCGTGCTGGATTTCCACCGTTACGGAGCGCGCCCCCGCGTCTATTGAGTTTTCGACGAGCTCCTTCACAGCGGAGCCGGGGCGCTCGACGACCTCGCCTGCCGCTATCATATCCGCAACATGCGGGGATAAGCATTTAATTATATTCATTATCTGTATTCCAGGGGGATGCCCTTAAGGAGCTTCGGGTTTACGTCTATCGTTATCTTGTCGCCTACGCCGCATTCCGCGTCCGTAACGTCGGCGAGGAGGCTGTGCGGCCCGATCGCGCCGATGGGCTTTACGCGCTTTCCCGCGACGGAGATATCCGGCACTGTCTTTTTGCGGAAGAGGCCGCCGGGCGCTTCCGGCGAACCGACGCCGTTATACCAGCCCACGGGGACGACCGCCGCCTTCGTGGAGCGGCGGAGCTTTACGCCCTTTCCGAGCCCGACCGTCGCCCCGCCGGGGAGCCAGTCCAGTTCTTCGATATCCGCCTCTATGAAGCCGACCTTCGTGAGCCCTGCGCCGGCGTTGAGCCCCGCCGTGCGCCCGGCGAAGGCGCTGCCGACGCATACGGCGTCGAGCCGGTTTTCGCATTTGAAAATGGAATAGGAGTCGAGCGCGAAGCTTATGCCAGTGTCCGCTCCGCCCGCCGCGAGCTTGGCAAGGCAGGTTTCAAAGGAATCAAGCTGAGCCTGCAAGGTCTTTTTCGAGGCGCCGGCGCCGGAAAGCTTCGTGTATACGCCGTTTACGGCAAGTCCCTTCATATTCCGGAAAACGTTGAGGAGCTTGTCGGTCTCCGAGGGGAGGAAACCGAAATGACCCTCGCCGCAGTCGATTTTGAGCATGCATTCTATGGGAACGTTCAGCTTTTCCGCGGCGCTCGCCGCAGCGATGGCGGCGTCGTAGGAGCCGATGGTGCAGACCGTTCCGCAGCCTGCGAGGGCGGCGATTTCTTCGGCGTCCGCCGTTGAGCTCAGCATGAGGATGTGTTCGTCCGTAAACCCTGCCCCGCGCAGCCTTTGCGCGTCGTTCCTTTCGCTCACGGCGAAGCTCGATATGCCTTCGGTGCGGAGCATTTCCGCGAGCTTGACAAGGCCCAGACCCTGCCCGTCGCCGCTGAGGTTCGCGATTATCGCCGCGCTCGCAGCCTGCCGCTTCACGGCGTTTATGTTTGCCTTTATCGCTTCGCTGTCAATGATGATTTTTCTCACTTATTTCACTCCCTCTATACTATTTAAGAGCGCCGTGCCCTGAATTGTTCTTTAAATATATATTATCTCATAATTTTAAAGTAGTCAATTCACATCTTCGGTTCATAAAAATTTCCTCCACGCATAGATATAGTGCAGGAACTCACACGAGTAAACAAGGAGGAATTCAAGTGGAGGAAAGCAGGATATACGAAAACATAGCGCTGCGGACGGGCGGGGACATATATATCGGCGTCGTCGGCCCCGTTCGGACGGGGAAATCGACCTTTATCAAGCGCTTCATGGAGGCGCTGGTGCTTCCGCGCATAGATAACGCATACATACGCGAGCGGGCGCGCGACGAGCTGCCGCAGAGCGCCTCGGGCAGAACGGTAATGACCGCCGAGCCGAAGTTCGTGCCTGAGGAGGCGGTGAGGGTAGAGCTTGAAAACAGCTCGCTTTCCGTCCGGCTCATTGACTGCGTTGGCTTCGCCGTTGAGGGCGCGGAGGGCTTCATGGCCGAGGACGGCTCGCCCCGCATGATCTCGACGCCGTGGTTCGACCATGAAATACCGCTCGCCCGCGCCGCAGAAACCGGCACGCAGCGCGTGATCACGGAGCATTGCAGCATCGGCGTCGTCGTGACGACGGACGGGAGCTTCACGGACATAGCGCGCGAAGCCTACGAGCCCGCCGAGGCGCGCGCAATAGCGGAGCTGAAGGCGGTGGGGAAGCCATTCGCGGTCGTCCTCAATTCGGCGGAGCCGGATTCCGAGGCAGCGCAGGCGCTCCGGCGGGAGATCAGTGAAAAATACTCCGTCGCCTGCCTTTGCCTCAACTGCCTTGAGCTGCGCCGCGAGGACGTTTCGCTTGTGGTCGGTTCCGTGCTCTGCGAGTTCCCGCTTGAGCGCGTGGAGATAGAGCTGCCGAGCTGGATAGACGTTCTTCCGGCCTCTCACGCGGTGAAAAGCGCCGTGCTTTCCTCAGTGCGGCAGGCTTTTTCCGGCGCCCGGCGCGTTTCCGATGCCGGCAGCGCCGTCGCGGAGATCGCGCGCTGCGACTGCGTTGAGGCGGCGCAGACCGTGCGCGCGGACCTTGGCAGCGGCGTTCTGAGCGTGGAGGTGATTTTGCCGCGCGAGCTGTTTTACCGCACGCTCAACGAGTTTTCGGGCTTCGACGCCGCAGACGACGGCGACCTGCTGGCACTGCTTTCCGATATGTCAGGCATAAAGAGCGAATATGAGCGCGTTCGCGGCGCGCTGGAGGACGTTCGCACGAAGGGCTACGGCATCGTCATGCCGACGCGCGAAGAGCTGCGTTTGGAGGAGCCGGAAATCGTGCGCCGCGGTGGGCGTTACGGCATAACGCTCAAGGCCAGCGCCCCGTCCATCCACATGGTCATGGCGAACATTGAGACGGAAGTTTCCCCCGCCATAGGCAGCGAGAGCCGTTCCGACGACATCATAGATTACCTGCTTCAGGAGTTCGAGGGCGACACCGGGCGAATATGGGAATCCAATATTTTTGGCAAATCACTTTACGAAATCGCCAGCGAGGGGCTCCAGGCAAAAATCAAGAAAATGCCCGAAACGGCGCGCGCGAAGCTCCAGGAAACGCTGCAAAGAATCGTGAACGAGGGCAGCGGAGGGCTTATCTGCATAATTCTGTGAAGGCGGACTT
>JAEEGK010003036.1_pt1 | contig 42014 bp, 44 predicted proteins | sample 8958771 | NCBI WGS metagenome assembly JAEEGK01 (sample SAMN16246547, study PRJNA631951) | gut metagenome | biome: gut microbiome; feature: rumen; material: SC-attached | host: Bos | place: Iran: Karaj | collected 2018-10
TGCAAAGTTCCACTATTCTCCAGATGGCATGACCGCCATGAATGATGGTATTGGTACTGCAATTGACAAGGTTGGGGAGTGGCTTTATGAAAAGGACAAGAGAGGTGCAGAACTTCCAGGTAAGACACTTGTAGTTGTCATGACCGATGGAATGGAGAATGCATCAAAGGAGTACACATTAAAGCAAGTTCAAGATAAGATTAAGGAGCAGACTGACAAGTATTCTTGGGAGTTCATCTACATGGGTACTGATATTACCACTTCAAAGGCAGCAGATGACCTTGGATTCAAGTTCAAGACTTATGGCTCTAGAAAGAAGTTTGCTAACAATTATGACATTATTAACTGTGCAACCACAGCTTATAGGTCAATGGCTAAGACTAGCGCATCACTAGCAGATACTAGCGCATTGTTCTGTGCAACCCTTGATGAAGCAGCTACTAAGAACACAGCCGATTATGAGGCTGAGATTGGTCAGAAGATTACCAATACATAAAAATAACAAGGGGATTAGTGCAATCCCCTTTAATATTTTCTAATAATATGGACAAAGAAGAGAAAGAGAAAGTCCTTCAAGAGATTGTTAATGAGATTAAACCAATCGTCAAATCATTATACAACGATAAAAGTAAAATCACAGTATTAGAAAGTGATGTTGATGAGTATGGAACTAAGACAATTACATTATGTGGAGGATTAAATGGAATCGGAGAGTGGAAAGACTATTTTACTGATTTATCAAAGTTATTTGAAGAATTGGGTAAAAACGGTTTCGATGTTTGGGTAATTAGATTAGATAATGATTGTCCAGATGACATATTTTATTGTAGAACTGGTATAACTAGAAAGAAAAATGAGTGATATTAAATTACTTGAAAAAATAAAAAATTACAACAAACCTTGGTGTTACCAATATCAGAAGAGATTGGATACATTACAAGAGGACATGGAGAAATACGGATGGTCTCAAGAAGACATCGAGAATATCTCATTAGACGATTTCGTATTTGATAACATCACTACAAAGGAAGAGAAACGTGAAGCCATAGATTTCATAAAGAGATACGAGTGGCTTGAGGAAGTCAATGGTTTTCCAATGCAGTGGTTTACAGCTAGATATAAAGGCATACTTGGTGGGGTTGTGATTATGAGTCCACCAAATGCCTTTTCAAAACTCTTAGGGGAAGGTACAGAAAACATTGAAGCGTTGATTACAAGAGGTGCATCTGCCTCATGGTGTCCCTTTAATCTTGGAAGTAAGTTCGTCATGTGGTGTATCAAGTGGATGGTGAACAACACACCATATCGCATATTCACTTGCTACAGTGACCCACAAGCAAAGGAAATGGGTAGCATATACCAAGCACTCAATTTCTATTATCTAGGTCAAAAGAGTGGTGGTACAATAAAATGTATCAATCCTTATAAACCTAATTCATTGATTTCTGACAGGACATTCCGTTCTCGTAGCTTCTATAAGCTCTACGCAAAAGACCTTGGCATTGAATGGCATAAGGATTGGAACGATAGAAGTAGGATGGAATGGAAGAATGTACCAGATGATGTTGAGCAGAGACTTAGGGAATACTCTAGGGAAATGTTCAAGAAAGCTGAGAAGATTATATTCCCAAACAAGCATAAATATGCATTTGTATTAGGAGTAGATAAGAGAGAGACAAAGGCTCTTAGGAAGAAGTTCTTGGAGCTGAATAAAGTGTACGAATATCCAAAGGAAAGAGGAAAATGACATTAAGAACATATCAAAGTCCGTTTGACGAGTGGGTAGAGGTATTGATGCAAAACATTGCACAAGAGATTGACAGAGATATATTAGCAGAACTAAGACGTAACGCAATATGGCAAGTTTAGAATTACCGAGAAGTCAGATTGTATTTGGAAATTATATGCCAATGCATGAACCAGAATCATTAGAAGAGGTTTTAAGTCAGTTTGAGGGTGAGGTTAATAATGAAGTGACTAGGCAAAGAATAGAATTTGCCTTGGAAAATTGGTATATACGTACTGGAGAGTATGTTAGATTTGATGATTTAAATTTAAATTAATATATGGCAATAGTAATTAATTTATTCGCAGGACCAGGTGTTGGTAAAAGCACCACAGCAGCACGTATATTTGCTGAACTTAAACTAATGGGAGTCAACTGTGAAATGGCTCTTGAGTTTGCAAAGGATAAGGTTTGGGAAGAGTCATTCAAGACGATGGATGACCAGATTTATATCTTCGGCAAACAGTTCCATAAGATATGGAGATTGAAAGATAAGGTCGATGTAATCATAACAGATTCACCTCTTCCAATATCAATCGTCTATGATAAGGAGAATTCACAAGCATTCCATACATTGATAATGGAACAATTTAACAAATTTACCAACTTTAATTTCTTGTTAGAGCGAGGCAGCGAGTATCAAACTGAGGGTAGGGTACAAACTGAAGAGGAAGCAAAGGAGGTAGATAAGACTGTTAAGAGGGTTCTAGATGAGAATGGAATCAAGTATACGACATTGCCTATCGATGGCGCATATAGTGTGATAACTGATTTCATCATGAGAGAGCTTAAGTATTATACTAAACAGAATTTAACAATTGTAAACGAATAAATAATGGAAAATATTACAAAAGATTTTAGACATTTTGCGATTGATAAGGTGGGTATGTCACCTTCAGTAATTGACGATAAGATTGGTAAGGTCAATAATCACTTAACACCTTACATTCTTGAGGAAAGACAGTTGAATGTGGCAACATTTGATGTATTCTCTAGATTGATGTATGATAGAATTATCTACTTCACTGGAGTTGTTAACAGCGACACATGTGACACTGCAATCGCACAGTTGCTTTACTTGTCATCAGTAGATGAAAGAGACATTAATATGTACATCAATAGTCCTGGTGGTTCTGTTGTAGATGGTCTTGGACTTGTGGACACAATGAACTATATCAATTGCGACATTTCAACCACTTGTATCGGTATGGCAGCATCTATGGGTTCTGTACTATTGAGCAATGGTGCAAAGGGCAAGAGATTCGTATTGCCTCACAGTAGGGTTATGATTCACCAAGTAAGTAGTTCCCAGAGTGGCACACTTGCTGACCTTGAGATTGAACTTGAGCAGACTAGAAGGTGTAAGAACGATGTTTATAAGATTCTTGCAGACAACACTGGACGCTCATTCGAGGAAATGGAGAAGCTTTGTGACCGTAACAATTGGTTTATCGGACAAGAGGCTGTTGATTTGGGTATTGTTGATAAAGTGTTAATTACTACTAAAAAAGAGAAGTAAATTTTGTAAATACAGATTTTTTCTATATATTTGCTTAGTATGAATTATAAAGTATTTACACCGCCATATGACTACGACAATAGTAGTTACAAGATTTTCACCAAGGAATACGAGGGTGTCATGCCTATAAATGTGTTCCTTGGTGGAACTATTGATAATGGAGAGTCCGTAGATTGGCAGACACAGCTAATCGAAGTGTTGGATAAGGAAAAGACAGTGCATCCATTGTGTATTTACAATCCAAGACGTGCTGACTGGCCTTCATCAGAAGACCATGCAGAGATTGACAAACAGATAAAATGGGAATTGACACATCTTGAGAGGGCTGACCTAATTGTAATGAACATATTGGGTGGCTCGAAATCACCAATATCATTGATGGAGATTGGCTTGTTTGCAAGGGAGAATAAGCTATTGGTATTCTGCCCAAAAGACTTTTACAGATACGACAATGTTAGGGTTGTATGCGGAAGTTATGGAATACCATTGTTTGAAACCAATGATGTTACATTTATAAAGGAAAGGGTATTGAGTTATGAAGATAAAATACAGAAACCTTAAGATATGGCTTAAAGACCAACTTAAGAGGAAGGTGTGGTTTAAGAATTTCTTTATCACACGAAATGCATGGGGAGCGTTTTCAATCAATTCCCACATGAACCAACATACTGGCAAAGAGAAGGTAATGTATAACACGGTTGAGGGTGCAAAGAAAGCAGCAGAGGCAATGTCAAAGAAACGTGGCGTACATTTTTCTTATTATAAGTGCCTTTTCTGTGATGGGTATCACATTGGAAAGAACAGAGATAACAAGATAGAGGGCTATGACAATTGATTTTTCCGAAAATACATGGTATGAAATATACTGTAAGAAACGAGAAAGTCTGCCACTTTATTATTATCATGGAATGCCAGTGATATTCGAAAAAGGTATGTATAGATGTGAAGAGGAAGATGAATATAACGTAAGAGTGTATAACACACCTAAAGGTACTGTTATTTCAAAATTTCTTTTCAATTCATACTTTAAGAAACCAAGTAAAATACAATTGTTTATATATAATCATTTATATTTTTTATGGCTATAAAATTTAAAAAGTTTACTGTTGAACAAAAGAGTACATTTAGTTATTGGTTCTACCATTGGCTAGCTTTCAACTATACGGCATGGAAACTAGGTGTATGGAAACCAAAATGGCTTTTGCATGATATTGAAAAGCCTTGGCTTAAGCTAATATGGGGTGATTATCTCCGTGTAAGAAAATGGCATAAATACCATAACAGTCACCATATATTCTATGGAAGAAGTCATGGTATGAACAAGATTGACTGGCTTGGTGCTGTCATAGATTGGGAATGCAGTCATCTTACCAAGTGTGTAGCTGAAAGAAACGGTAGAGAGGAAGTAGACCACTTAATCAAAAACTCAAAGTACACGGCAGATGAAAAGGAGGAAATCAGAAAGAATTGTTACCCAATATTAGATTATCTTGGACTATGATAGAGGCAGTGGTTATTGTTGCAATGATAGGTGCTGAGTATGTAGTATACACGTATACAAAGCGAATAAATGACGAAATTAATAAAAAACTCAGAAATAATTGATTATTTTTGGAAACACCTTATATTTATAGTACAGAATATAAGTATAAAAGAAAATGAAGAAAATAATTAGATTAACTGAGTCAGATTTGCACAATCTTGTCCAACGTAGTGTCCTAAGAATATTGCGTGAGCAAGATAACAGTTTACTCTTGCAAAGTATCGCACAATCAATTGCAAGCCAAGAACAAGTAGATGTTACAGCTGGAGAAAACGAGGGCGAGTTCTATTTGCAAGGTGGTGACTACGCATATATAACATACAATGTTGAGTGCGACCCATATATGAGACAAGGTATGAGAAGCAGTTCTTACGATGTGCCAGATGACCCAGATGAAATAATTGACAATCCAACAGTGGAGATTGAAAGCATTGAATTCTGTAACCGTGATGGTGAGGGATGTGTTCAAATCCATGACAATGGTATTGTAAAGAAAGCTTTGGAAAGTGTTATCAATGTCGATTATACCGATTTTGATGTTCCAAGCGAACAAGATTATTACTCTGAATATTAATAACGTTATTTAAAATATATTTAAGCTATGCCATGTGGATGTAAGAACAAACAGAATGCTGCTGCAAAGCCAGCAGCTCAAAGACCAAGTAACCCATTGAACAACGGAAGTGTGGGTGGAAGAAGAATCGAAAAGAGAATTATTCGTTAAAACTTCTTAATAAATTTGGTTATTTAAAAAAATTTTCATATCTTTGCATTATGAGTTGACAATCGATTCATAATGCAATTTTTTGTTGCGTAAAAATGTAACCGAGGCGAAGGAGTGTGGTAGGCTAGAGACGGATGGTCTCGTGTAGGTTACAGAAAATATGGCTTTATGCTGGAATTGGTAGACAGGCTTGACTCAAAATCAAGTGTCAGCGATGGCGTGAGGGTTCGAGTCCCTCTAGAGCTACATGGATAAGAATGTCGCTTTTAAGACCATAATGCATGAGCCGATGATTGTTAATGGTGGTGGTGATGTTAATAAACTATCCGAGGTCATCGGTGATAATAACGTTGAAAGACTAGTGGGTCTTGACGTTATTAAGGAGTATAATGGGTCTTTTGAGTTGACAGAATTGGGAAGGAAATTTGTTGAGATATTCAACAGAGCGTAACTATATGAGCAAAAAACATGTAATAGAAGAAAATTTGGATTTAATCATGGGAATGATTAAAGCTAATAGACCTAAATTCGAGATTGCTAGGAAAATAAATTTGAATTACGACACATTCAATAAGTACTTGAAAGAATTTAACATTGAATACAAAGGAAATCCTAGTAGAAAGGGAATTGAACATAGTGAGACTAAGATTCCACTAGAAAAAATAATTTCAAATGAAGTACCATATTCAACCTCTAGTTTAAAAAGAAGGTTGATTAAGGAAGGGATAAAAGATGAAAAATGTGAGGAATGTGGTTTAACATTTTGGCGAGGACAGAAAATTAATTTTGAGTTGCATCACATAGATGGAAATCGTTATAACAACTCACTAGAGAATTTAAAATTACTTTGTCCTAATTGTCACTCACAAACTGAAGGTTTTAGAAGTCATAAGTGACAATATATGCCCTTGTGCTGGAATTGGTAGACAGGCTACACTAAGGATGTAGTGTCGAATGGCGTGTGGGTTCGAGTCCCACCGAGGGTACGGTTAGATTAATGGAAGAATGGAGGTTCGAGTCCTCTAGCACATACTGGTGTCAAGTGTTTGTGGCAAACACAGCCATTAAAAAACAATGTGTAGTACGTAATGCATGTTGGCTAACGCTTGGCATCACGTTCCTTTGTGGAGATTCGGATGCCAACATAAGCCCCTATGGTGGAATTGGCAGACGCACACGGTTGAGAATCTGTGTTCCGAAGTGATAAACGGTAGGAGTGAGGTTTCGAGAGCCTCTAGGGGTACAAAACTTAATTCAGAAATATTATGGGAAACATTGTTTTGGGGGATGAGCGTAATCTCCATAATTTAATTGAGGATATAATCAAGAATAATCCTAATATTCGTGATTCATTTCCAGATTCATATACATCTTATGTGGCAGAGGCTATCATAGGGAAAGCTGGTGATGACATTCTTGGTAATTTGGCTTCTACTATAATGAAGTTCAGTGACATGAAGAGATTCGCAGTTATTCCTAACAACTATATAGATGAAAACAGATATTCGACAAAGGATAATGCAGAACTCACTGAATATTACGACACTATAGAAGAGGCTATATCTAGAGCGATGGAATTCTATGCTAGGAAAGATGTTGATGGCGTTAGGGTTAAGGATATATTCAACTGTGGTACGAAATTAGATATTAAGAAATAGGCGAGTTTTTTAAATCACGTTTTAGATTACTGCTTCAATAGGAAAAACGGATACTTAGTGGGTATTATGGTTCTGCCCAAATGCCCACATCATATTGGGGTATGGTGTAATGGTAGCACAACAGGTTTTGGCTCTGTTTGAGGAGGTTCGAGTCCTCCTATCCCAACAAGATTGGGAGTTGGTCGAGAGGTTTAAGACGCAGGACTTTGACTCCTGTTGGGTGTATACCCTCGCAAGTTCGAATCTTGCACTCCTAACTATTTATATATAATAATATGTCAAAAGGGAAGAAGTTTAAAACTCCAAAGAGATTTTGGGGCAGAACCACTCATGGTAAAAGCTGGAGGGCACATGTAATGGGAAGTAAACATAAAAAGTATAAGTGGTTCTTCCGAAAGAAAAAGTGGTTTACTGATGAAGATTTGCAAAAAATGTCTATGAGAAAACCATTTTCTCATGAAATTTGGGGTTGGGATTGATATTTATACAAAAGGTTTTTAATCATAAAAGTTAAATTTATTTTTTTTATTTTTGGTAGTTGAGAGACTACAAAGATGCTGATTGTCTGTGAAGATAGTCAGCATCTTTCTTTTTGAAATTACCGTTATATTTATTCTAAAACTTAAGTGATATGAATATAGTAAGTAATGATAAAATTGAGTTGAAGTACGATAAGTACGAGAGAACCTACACGCTCACTGTATATGATAAGTATGGTCATTACATTGATGATGTTGTGTTGAATAGAGAAGAAGTTAAAGAACTTTATGAAGGATTAGATTCTGTAAAAAACACGTTCTAAAATTTGTTAATTAGGATTTTTTTGTATATCTTTGCAAAAATGAATTAATGTTATGGTAAATATGTTTTTGAAGAAAACTATGGCATCAATGTTGAACATGCCTAGTGACCAAGTAGAAGCTATCTTGAATGCTGCCGAGGCATTTAAGAGTAACGAGATTGACCGTAATCTTGCGATTAAGTTGTTCGACAAGTTTTCAAAGAAGAGTCCGAAGGAAATCAATGAGATTCTGAGGTACGTAGATAAGAATTTCTAATGACAGCAACACAAGTGTTTATGCTCTTTCTCAAAAAGGAGCTTTCCGTAAGTGAATACCTTTTCTTCATGCACCATTTATCAAGGAGAAGAAGAGGTGGAAAGGTAAGACCTGTATTGGAAAAGGAATTTGTTGAGAAATATCTCTGTAGAACAAATAGAACTTTTGGAGGATTTATGACAAGGCTATTTGTTCTTTGTCCAAATCTCTTGAGGTATGGTATGGATAACCCACGATATAGGAAGATTTACGATGATATAAGACCACATTATTTTGGTAGGTATCGTATAACAGCAGAAGAAGATGCATATTATTTCAATAAGCATGTCAATTCAAAATGTGTGTCCGTTTATCGTGATAGATGGCGTTGGTTTTTGGAGAAACACATAACAAGTGAGAAGAAATTCAATAGTGTCTATAAGGAAGGTGAAACGTATAGTTACGAATATAAATAATGACAGCAACTCAAGTATTATTTCTTTTCCTCAAGGAATGCTGTACCATCGATGAAATGAGATTCTTCAAGTATACGATATTGAAGGACAATGGTAACAAGTATTTTAGGAAAAGACCTCTATATACCCCAACATTCGTTGAAGACTATCTAGCTAGGAATGAAAGAGCATTGAATAACTACATGACTAGGTTATTCATCCTTGCCCCTAATCTGAAGAAAAACAGACATAAAAATCCTAGATGGATGCGAATAGCGAATGATTTTAAAGCTAAAAATGAGGGTAAGGTTAGAAAGTTTAGAATTAAGGATTGGTTTGGTAACTATACTGGAGAGGTTAAGGACTATGTTGTGACATTTCAATATTATAATGCTGGAATGTACATCAATTACTATAAAAGGAAATGGAATCAGTTTTTAAGAGAAAGGATAGAGAGTGAGAAAAAGTTTAGCAGCCCATTCAAGAAGGGTGAGTGTTACGATTTTAAATTAAAAACCAATGACAGCAACTGAGATATTCAAATTGTTTTTGAGAAACGGAGTTACACCAAACGAGAGGCTAGCATTCATGACTGAGATACGTAAGAATGTACGTGATAAGGATAACGTCTACTTGTGGAGGCAACGCTATTGGAATGAGCCACCGAAAGAGATACATGAGATTGAGGCATCATTCGCTGAGAGAGTTATGTTCAACAGCCACTATGTAGGTAATCATCTTGGAAGATATGGCGAATCCTCTGGTTGTACCTCTCTTTCATCCCTCATGAGGTATCTTTTGTATTATATGCAATCAATCATAGGTACAGCAAGGAAGAAGAATAGATTCCTTGGAAGGGAAGAGGTTGAAATCCCAGAGAAGATGGGCTATAAGCGATATTGGGAGAGCAGACTCATAAAGAAATGGCATGAATTCCTCAAAGAGAATGTGAGAAGCTATGACAGCTATGTAGCACCTTGGGGATTCAAATATGATAAGTGGATGTTGAAGAATTAAACAAAGTCATGATATACGTTTACAACAGTCATCAAGAGGACTTTACAAGCAAGCCTAATAATTTCTATATTGGTAGGGGTAGTGCATTAGGAAACCCATTCACTCATAATGGTGTCAGAAGCATATTCAAAACCATGTCATTCAAGACTAGGGAACAAGCTATCGAAGCCTATGAAAAGTATTTCGATGAAGTCTATGGAAAGGATGAATGGTTTACTAGGGCTTTCGATGAAATATATGAACACTACAAGAATGGCGAGGATATATACCTCCAATGTTTCTGCAAACCAAAGGCATGTCATGGTGATGTGATTGCCGAGAAATTACAGAGGAAGCTTATCAAGGAAAAAATGGAGGAAAGGAAGAATGAAAAGATTTCCAATGAAAAGAAAGACTAAATATGCGTTTAGGTCTTATTCATTTCCAGGTGAAAGGGATTATAAGTCTGATAGACAGCATATGTGGAGCAAATGGAGGAAAAAGTATATGAGGCTTTTCATCAAGCGAGAAGCCGAAGAAGAAATAAACGAAGAAACGTAAAGCAACAATAGAAATATTGCTGCTTTTTTTGTAACCATAATATTTATAGTAAATAAATAAATTAATATGGTTTTATCTGAAGATATACAATCTCTATTCAGAACAGTAAGAACGATGCTTGGTGCTCCATTGAGAAAGGTTCAGCTTGAGGATGAGCAGCTTTGTGACCTTCTAGATGTGGCAATCGGTGATTATTCTGAGAAGGTTCAGAATTGGGTATTAGAGACACAATGGCTTAATATACAGAATAAGAATGCTATACAGTTTCAAAATGCTAACGAATTGGCATACGCTATGACTGTTAGAACTATGGACTGGTCACGTGATTACTCATATTGGTTCTCTCGTGAGGTTGGTTTGCAGCAGAGAGGTAACTACGAGCTTAAGAAGGATTTCTTTAGAATCGAAAAGGGAAAGCAAGTATATGTCATTCCAGCAGGACGTGAGATTAATAAGGTAATGTATATAACCCCATCCACTACCAAGGCAGCATTGTATGGAAACTTAGGCACACTTGATACAGGTATCGGTGGAGGTTTCGGACAGTATGGTAATATGGGTAATGGTATGGGTATCACTGGATTCTATGTCGGTTCTGCATATGATACAGCGTTGATGTCAGTTGACTTGAAATATAAGAACTCTCTATTGAGAGGTGACTTGGCTTATAAGGTAACTGCTGGTCCAGAGGGTACACACCTTGTACACTTGATGTCAGTTCCTGGTTCTCCAAATATGGTTGGTGGTATTGCTGCTGATGATACTTGGGGATGGAATCGTTATGCTAACTGCATCTGTTGGTATACATACTATGATGTAAGTGGTGGCGGTGATGATGCAGCAGACCTTTGTATGTTGGAGAATAAGGATGATGTGATTATAACACCAGACCAAGTGCCATTGGATAAGATGAAGTACGAACTCATGAACAATCCAACACAGCAGATTATAAGACGTTTGCTTGTGGCAGAGGCAAAGATATTGCTTGGTATCATAAGAGGTACATTCAGTGGAGCAGTGAAGATTCCAGAGGCTGAAATGCAGATGGACTACAATATGTTGCTTCAGCAAGGCGAAAAGGAGAAGGAAACTGTGCTTAACGAGATAAAGGAACGTTTGGATAGAATGACCCCTTGGAACTTGATGGAGAAGCAGAGTACCATGAATGACCAACTTATTAAGGTGTTAAAGAATAAGCCACTAGGCTTTTATGTAAGATAAATAATGTTAAAATTTGGGCTGATATTTTGTCAGCTCAATTTTTTTTCATATCTTTACAAGAAAAAGAAGTTATGGCATTATATAGAGAACAGTTAGAGCCTTACATGTACTCTGAGAAGAGACGTAAGCACAAGTCCTATAAGTGGGCTAAGAAGCAGATGAATAAGTGGCTTCGCATCAAGAACAAGAAAATCAATGAAAATGACTCTGGTGGCTATGGCAAGAAACAATGGCTTGGGTGGGAATTCTAATAGATTCAAACCAACCAATATGAAATGTACCACATTTAAGTATATTGGTGAGAATGGTGAGAAGGTTGAGAAGCCAAAGAAGCAGTTTAATAGCGAGGAAGAAGCGTTTAAGCAAGCTTGCTATTACAATGCCTATGGCAATACTATACATAAGCTGTCGGCTTATAAGTGTTGGTCTTGTGGGAAATGGCACATTGGTAGGACACCACATATTTTGACTAAGGAGGATAGAGAGAAATATAAGCAAAGACTTGCAGAGTTAAATGGTGTTTGAAGAAAAATAAAAAAAGGATAAGAAACGAATCTTATCCTTTTTTTTATGTTTATTTGTTATCAGGAACTGGTATTGTGCCGAATTGTCCTTTACCTCCTGGATTATTCCATCTACCATTTTTGTTTGTTGAACTCCATTCTGCACTATTATCACCATTTCTCTTTAATCTAGCATAAAGTGGGTTATACTTAGAGCCAGTAGAGCCGTGAATTCCAGTTAATACTGCGTAATCCTTTATTCTCTGTCCACTTTCCTTATCAATTCCACCCTTTCTGTCATGGCAAACTGCGCAAACAACGCCACAAGGTGATTTAACCTTATTAAGTTCCTTCTTCAATGCAGCTACTATTGGATGGTCTTTCTTAGCCATCTTACCATCTTTCCTCATTACTTTAGTTCCCTTATACATAGCAGAAAGTCTCTTTAAAGTATAAGGTGGTTCACTCAAGTATTTCTTGCAATAAGGTATTTCGATTTGGTCTTTTCTGTCTTTCCAGAATGAACATGGGCAAACATAGTAATAACCTTGTTCCTCTTCACCTTGTCCCCATTTTCCATATTGAAGAATAGGAGTTGTAATATCACCCTCAAGAGTTCCGTTAATTGTTAGTTTATCCAAAACATTATCAGAAACCTCTTCAGCATTTGGATTGTTTTTTAGATTCTTCTTAATCTTATTTTCTTCTGCATCTGCGATGTAGTCATAATCAAAGGTTGTGCCAGTTACACCGAAGAAATTACGCTTTGGTGAACTATCATCGATAGTACTTAACACCTTATTTGTTGAAGCGTTTATTGCCATTGCTTGAGAAGCATTAGAAAAATCGAGGTCTCCCCTTGCGGTATATGCCATACATTTAACACCGTATTTTGCCTCAACGTCTCTTGCGAATTGTGCTGCTTCATCCAATACTGCTTGATTTGGGAAATCGCCTGCTTCATTGAAACGAATCCATTTAATAGGCATGTCACTATCCTCAAATAAATTTATATACAATTCAGCTATTTTGAAGAAACGACCAAGTTTCTTTTGACTGTAACATTTAGCCAATAACTTGTGAACCTTTACATTCTTGCTTCTTGTGTCCTTAAGACGGTTTTCTCCAGCTACGGCATAGCAAGCTGCTTGTGATATTGGACATTGAACTGCTGATGGACAACCAAAGGCTGATGTGAAGTTAATAATCAATGTATCAGGACTTAACTTAGCGTTACCTACTGAGAATATACCACTTTTTACATTGGCATCCTTGGTATAATTAGGAAGATTATATCTGTCAGCAGTATCAGTATCAGGCTGCTCAAACTCATCACCATAGACATCACTCGCTAGTTCTTGACCAGCGTTGAACACGGCAGCTTTTTGCTTGTCTGAAAGGTTTCGACTTTCCTCATCGAATCCATTTTCTTTTAGTATGTATTTATATTGATTTTCTGTAATATTGTATTTCATAATATACATTTTATATAATAATAAATACCTTTTTATTTTGAAATTTAACTTTTTTTATATATATTTGCAATAAATAATATTCAAATGATACAACCAATTAGAAAAAGAGTAGCAGAAGCCAATGGAATAAAACCTAAAAATGGAGGTTATACAGTGGTTTTCGACATGAACAATATCATGAAAATGGCTTCAGTAGACCATAAAATGAACAATGACGGAAAGGAGTATGGCATCATACTAACATCTATCAAGATGATAGGTGACGTTTTGAAGAAGAAGGATTTTAACTACTGTATTGCTGCATATGATGGCGAGGGTAGTGGGGTACTTAGATACCAATATTATGAAGACTATAAGGCTAATAGAGGTAAGAATTATGAGTTACATGACCCAAATCTTCCTGAATATTATAAGAAACAAAATGAATTTACAAAACTAATACTATCTTTAGCAAGAGAAAATTCAAAGACTGAAAGTGATAATGATAGTTTTGCTAGACAAAAGTCAATCATTAAGCAGATTTTGGAAGAACTTTGTATAAGACAATATGAGTTTGAGAATGTTGAGGGTGATGATATTATAAGCTATTACATAACGGCAAAGAAACCAGATGAGAAGGTGGTAATTGTTTCCTCAGACAAAGACCTTACACAGCTAATATCCGATACTGTGATTGTATATAACCCAAGAAAGAAGGAGTTTATAACAAAGGACAATGCCATAAAGGAAATAGGTGTGTTATCAGAGAACGTGGTACTTGAGAAGATGATATGTGGTGATGTATCTGATAATATAAAAGGTGTAAAGGGAGTCGGCAATGAGACATTGGCTAAATTGTTCCCAGAGATAAAAGAGAAGAAAATTGATTTGGGTTTCATTCTAAGGCGTTCTAGGGAGCTGCTTGATGAGCGTAAGGCAAATAAGAAAAAGCCTCTCAAATCGCTTGAAAACATCATCAATGGGGTTACAGATGGATGCCAAGGGGATAGACTTTACGAAATCAACGAGAAAATCATTGACCTATCGAAGCCACTATTGACCGATGAAGCTAGGGAAGCAATGGACGATGAGTTTTATGCCCCTATAGACACAGCAGATAGAAGTATTAAGAATGTATACGAGATAGTTAAGGAAAACAAGGTAAACGAGATTCTAGACGAACAAAAGTTTGGCAACATACTTGAGCCTTTCGGAAGAATCATAATGATGGAGAACAAGAGATTTTATGAGTTTAAAAGAGAGAATGAAAGCAAATAATTGCGACTGGTTAGAAGAGTATCTTAAGAACCTACTCAAATCAAAGGATTTTAAGAAGTATAATAGGGCTAAGAACCTTATATACTATTTTCCCCAGATAGTTGATGGGTTAACACAGAGCAACTTTGAGGTGGCAATTCTAAAGTCAGATGACACTTATATCTGTCTTGGTCGTGAAGATAATAGGTATAAGGTGTTCGATGACATGTACGAAGAGAAGAATGGTAAGGAGTTTGAACCTAATAGCTATGGGGACTCTAGGTATGTAACGGTTGAGGATGTGGCTAAACAGTTTGGTTTATAACTTTTTTAAAATTTTTTAAGCTAAAAATTTGGAGTTTTAACAATTTTTATATATCTTTGCAACACAATTCAACTTTTATGGATAGATTGACTGATAAGAGGTTTAGGCAGTTTGCCTTAAAGCTAAAACGAGAAGGGTTATGGAATAGATTCAGAATATTGCAATATTACTTTAGGATATTCGATATTGAGAAAGGAAACAAGTTAATGACCTTGTATCGTGCTTTAAAGGAGCCAGAGGTATTTGAAATTGTAAATAAAAGTGGATATACAGTATTTGAGCATAAGTACTATATACCAGTAAGTGAGATTTTTAAGTATTATCGTGTTTAACAAATATATGTTTAACTTTTAACAATTTAATTTATGGAAAATAAGGAAAAGGATTACAAAGAGGAGAGATTTGAGTTTACTGTGTATGTTAACGACAACATCATCTGTAAAAGAAATTTCAGAATCTTCAACTTTATTGAGAACAGTATGAACACGCTAGAGTTCAAGAATAAGGTGGATGAAATCGTCAAGTTAATTGATGATGACTTGAAATCAAAGAGTCGTGTCTATACTTGGTATTACTTTAATCCTAAATTCCCAGACGAGAATGAGGAATTCAATACAAAACTCATTGAGCCTTGGGCTTGTACATTTAAGATTGTAATATCGGACAACAAGAGAGACGTAATCACTAGAATTTGGGATGGCTATGCATATCCTAAGTACATCCGTGACAAGGTTGACCTCAGTAATAAGAACGTAAAGGTCACAACCAAGGACGGACAAACATTCTCATACGAAAAGGAGAATTTCTTCAAGACAAACGAGGGAAGACTCTCATTTGAGCATGAGGTACTTAAGAGAATGATAATCGACAAGCCAGACGTATTGCTTCAGATTACCAAGAAGATTTGCGAGGCTTGTTCACCTTCGAGAGAAGAGATTAAGGACAAGGGATACTTTGACCCAAAGGAAAACAGCAAGTATCTCAGCAAGTACACCGTAATCGATAACTACGGTAAGGATGCAAATGGTAAGACAAAGAAGTATGCCTACAGTTTGTATCTAGCAAACAAAAAGATTGAGAAGGATTGGGAGCGTTCAGTAATGGGTAAGACCAATCGCTATTTCAAGAATCTTTTCTAAGAAAATAACAAATTCAAAAGAGTGGTTTTTTAATGGCTCAGACTAATAAAAAAGATTTAGGATTCTTAGGTGAGAAATTTCAGTATAAACTCACCCATGAGTTCATGGAAAACCACACTTTCTTTGAGGATTTGAGTGGTATCATAGACCAGAATATGTTTACCGACCCAAACCTCAAGACATTTGTTGGTGTAATGAAGAACTTTTTCGAGAGAGAAGGTAACGTGCCATCTTATGACATGATGGAGATTGAATTGCGAGATATTTCACACTCTGACAAGGAGATTGAAACATATCTCGCAATTATTGAAAAAGTTAAGAATACCCCAAGTGACGGTGTGGACAGAATAAAGGACATGGCTGAAAAGTTCTTTAGACAACAGAATATTGTCAGAACAGCCAACGAGATATTAAGAATAGCAGGTAATGGTGATGTAGAGAAGTATGATGCATGTGTTGGACTCTTGAACGATGCAATGACACAAGGTATTCATAACGATTTCGGAGAGAAACCATTTGACCATATAGGAGAAACTTTATCAGATGATTACAGAATACCAATTCCAACTGGTATAGGAAAGATTGACGAGGCACTAGAAGGTGGACTTGGTAAGGGAGAGCTAGGAGTAATCATTGGACCGACTAGCTTCGGTAAGACCTCACTTACAACAGCGATGGCTTCACATGCTGCTTGCAGTGGATATAAGGTATTGCAGATTGTATTTGAGGATAGAATTAAGCAGATTCAAAGAAAGCACCTTGGACGTATTACTGGCATCGAGGCAAAGGATTTGTCAAAGCCAGAGAATATAGATAGGGTAAAAGAGACAATTGAGAACTTCCCTGATAAGGATAAACTCAATGAGAATCTTAGAATTGTCAAGTTCCCAAGTGGTGAGAAGACAGCAAGGCAGATTGAGAGGTTTATTAAGAAGCTGATTAATAGTGGCTTTAAACCAGACCTAACAATTATTGACTATTTCGAGTGTCTTGAACATGAGAATGATAGGTCAACAACCAACGAGTTTTCACAAGAGGGTAAAACCATGCGTAGGTTTGAAGCAATGGCTGGCGAACTTGATATGGCTCTTTGGATTCCATCACAAGGCACTAAGGACTCAATCAACTTGGAGCTTGTTACGATGGATAAGATTGGAGGTTCGGTTAAGAAAGCTCAGATTGCACACGTAATTATGTCAATCGCAAGAACAGTGGATGATATTGCCAACAACAAAGCAACCATAGCTATTCTTAAAAATCGTGCAGGAAAGAGTGGAAAGGTCTTTAATAACGTGGAATTCAACAATGGTACATGCCGTATAAGCACTGATAACGTTGATGAATTGGACAGTTTATTCGAGCTTAAAAAGAAGCAAGAAGATATAAGGCTAAATACTCAGAAAGAGATTTTTATGAGCGTTAGAAACGAAAAAAAATAAAAAAATTTTTTTTCATGGGAAAATGAAATTGGTTATCAGAAACTTAGAACATTGATAGCCAATTTTTTTTATTTTTTGGCATCTTTTTAGAATTTTAAATCATATTTATTCTTACATCAGATGTTAAAAATCAAATGGTTAACCGAATCGAAAATAATAAATTAATGAACAAATAAAGTTTTGCTTTAATGGAAGTAAGAAAGAGCGATAGTTCCTTCGAAGAGTATACTCCTTCGAAGGTGAAACATGGAATCTGTGAAGCGTATGCAGCAACTGGTGAAGTATGTCCTGATGGATTAATTGAGTCCTTAATTAGAAACTTGTTTATCTACGACAAAATATCTTCTAATGAAATACGAAGACAAGTAGAGGAAGCCCTTATGTCTGTAAATAAAAAGGTAGCTAGAGAGTATATAAAGAAGTATGAGGAAAAGGAAGGAAAGAGCAGTACTCTTAAAAAGGACAGTGACTTTATAAAGGATTACATTAACGCTTCAAATGCATCAACAGGTTCTAAGTACGATTCCAACGCAAACGTTGAGAATAAGAACGTTGTAACGTTGGGTCAAGAGTTACATAAGGGAAAGAACATCATGCAGAATAGGTACATTATGCAGAATAAAATCAAAGTATTGTACACTAAGAAGCTTGCAGACCAATACATTAAAGACCTAGAATCACATGTATTGTACAAACACGATGAAAGTGGAACACCAGGATACCCATATTGTGTTGCAATCACAATGTATCCATTCCTCATCGATGGTTTAACTAAAATTGGAGGACAATCTAAAGCTCCAACAGACCTTAAATCATATTGTGGTGAATTCATTAATCTCGTTTATTCAGTATCTTCACAATTCATGGGTGCAGTTGCTACCCCAGAATTCCTTATGTATATGGACTACTTTATAAGAAAGGATTATGGCGATGATTATCTCACAATACTTGATAAGGTAGTAGAGCTTAATAAAAAGGCTAGAACACTTGAACAAGTAATTGAGAATGCATTCCAACAAGTAGTACACTCAATGAATATGCCAGCTGGTAATAGAGGATACCAAACCGTATTCTGGAACGTTGGCTATTTTGATAAAAACTATTTCGATGGTGTATTTGGAGAGTTCAAGTTCCCTGACGGAACAGCACCAAAGTGGGAGACACTATCTTGGCTTCAGAAGAAATTCATGAAGTGGTTCAATGAGGAAAGAACCAAATACGTATTGACATTCCCAGTAGAGACAATGGCTATGCTTACTGATGGACATGACATTGTTGATAAGGAATATGCTGATTTCACAGCAGAAATGTGGTCAGAAGGACATTCATTCTTCTGCTATTTGAGTGACTCACCAGACTCTTTGAGTTCTTGTTGCAGACTTAGAAACTCTCTTAAGGACGGAGAAGACGATGAGCATAATCACACAACACACCAATTCTCAATGGGTACAGCATCTGTTGCAACTGGTTCTAAGTCAGTTATGACAATTAACCTTAACCGTGTGATACAGAATGCTACAAGAGAATATTTCGAGGAATACGAAGGAATCATCCTTAAAGAAGGACAGCAAGTAGATATTGACAAGGTAAAGGACAAGAAGCTACTTTATCAATATATCTCAAACGGTATCACTGATATGACTGAGAGGGTACACAAGTACCAGAGAGCGTTCAATGAGATTATTAAGGACTTCCTTAACGCTAATATGCTTGACATCTATAGAGCTGGATTCATCAACATGAAGAAACAGTATCTAACCATCGGTGTGAATGGTCTTACAGATGCAGCAGAGTTCTTGTCAATTGACGCAAACCTTAACGACAAGTATGAGGAGTTTGTAAACTTAATTCTTGAGACTATCAACATTTCTAACAAGAAAGATAAGACAAGAGATTGTATGTACAATACTGAGTTCGTTCCAGGTGAGAACCTTTCAAACAAGAACTATAATTGGGATAAGAAAGATGGATACTACGTATCACCAAAGCACGTGATGTACAGTAGCTATTTCTTCAATCCAGAGGATACAGAGCTTTCAATCCTTGATAAGATGAAGCTACATGGCAACAACTATGTGAAGTATCTTGATGGAGGACAAGCAGCACACTTGAACATCAATGAGCATCTTTCATTTGACCAGTACAGACAGTTGCTAAGAGTCGCTTCAGAATATGGCTGTAGTTACTTCACATTCAACTGTAAGAACACAGTATGTAACGATTGTGGATACATAAGCAAGGATACCCTTGAGGTTTGCCCTAAGTGTGGAAGCCATAACGTTGACTACTTAACTAGAATTATCGGCTACTTGAAACGTGTAAGCTCTTTCAACGAAGCAAGACAAGTAGAAGAACATATGAGACATTATAATGAAGAATAAAAAAGATTGGGTACTCTAGCAGTACCCAATTTTAATCTAGAAACAATTGATATGATACAAATATATAGGAAAGAAGGCTGGGTTCTTAACCCAAATGATAAGGTTGTGAATGCAATTCTTAAGAGGTGTGAGAAATGTGAGGGTATATGTCCTTGTACACACGATTCTGAGGACTATGAGGGCAAAGATTTGCACTGCCCTTGCACTGACTACACAATGAGAAATAAATGCGAATGTGGACTTTATATTAAGGAAGATGAAGTATTATAATGCAATGGTGGTATTCGAAGAAATACCGAATGAAGTAACGTTGGCGATTAACATATCAAACTGCCCTTGCCATTGTAAGGGTTGCCACTCAAAGTTCCTTTGGGAAGATATTGGTACTGAGTTAACACTTGAGGAATTGGATAGGTTGATTGATAAAAACGATGGAATCACCACAGTTTGTTTTATGGGTGGTGATGCAGCTCCAGAGGCGATAGATGCATTGGCTGAATATACCCATGAAATTAGAAACTTGAAGGTAGGTTGGTATAGTGGAATGGATGATTTTTATAAGGGTATCAATTTTAATTGGTTCGATTACATAAAATTGGGACATTATGACGAAGAAGCTGGTCCACTTAATAAACCAACAACCAATCAGAAGTTGTTTAAATTACGTCATGAAAAGGTTGAAGAGGGCGTAACTCGCATTGATTTTGAAAATATTACCCATTTATTTTGGAAGTAAGGTGTCTACGTGACACCTTTTTTTGTTATTTACCAGATATTTATAGTAGATAAGATATTTGAAAAATTATGAAGAAATTGTTTTATTTACTTTTCGGTTTTGCAATTCTTGCATGCTCGCCTAAGATAATAGATGGTGGCGATGCAGGACTTGGTAATATAATGGCAAATGCCATTAATAAAAAGGTGTCAATGGCACAATTTGATTCAATCTGTATAGCTGATACATTACCTAACAAATTGTCAGAATGGAAATTCCTAGGACTTATAGATTATGAATCAAACCAAAGGACTTCTTTATTCATGTATATGAAGAGAAGTGGTAAAACAGAATCAGTTTACAGAGTCGAGGAGACAATGGATGATAGTGTAAAAATAATTAAAAGAGTAATAGTGGAGTAATATGAATTACGGATTTGTAGCTTCTAAAATGGATGGCACTGAGCAAGAGTTCAAGGCTGTCAAGGGAATGGAAATCCCTACAAAGTATTCTTATAAGAAATACCTTCCTGAAGTTATTAACCAAGGTAGTAGACCCATTTGTGTTCCATGCTCAGTTTCAGCTTACATAAATTGGAATAAGAACCTTGAAACTGGAGATAATCATCATGATAATAAGGTAGACCTTAGTCAAATATTTAAGAGTAGGACAAACGATGATAATAATGGTATGTCATTTAAGGATGCGTTACATTTCTTGAGACATGAGGGTGTTAAAACTGAAGATGGTATATTCAAAATTAAGAGATATGCAACAGTAAATTCTCTTTTAATCCTTAAGCAAGCTTTGGTAATGAATGGACCTTGTGTTGGTGGTTTACCAGTATACAATTCTTATGCTGTTAATTTTTGGGAGAAGAGACAAGACTATAACTTTGAAGGAGGACATGCAGTTTCAATTGTCGGATATAATGAAGAAGGGTTTATCATTAGGAATTCTTGGGGTAAAGGATATGGAAGTGAAGGTTATTCTGTTATACCATATGACGAATTTAATTCATTTTTGGAAATTTGGACTGTAGTTGATTAAAATATAAAAAGCGTAGGTAATTTTCCCTACGCTTTTTTGTTTATGCATTAATTACATGCTTCTGGTACTCTATAAACATATTCACCACTACAACCTTGCCCATCATCATATTTTATTGTAAATGATGTTTCTGTTGTGTTAGCAGGATATGTCAATTTACCTTGACTGCTAATTGATACGCCTTGTATTTGAGGCTCTACTGTCCATCTAACTGCCATAATTATTCAATTTCTTTTTTAGCTTTATTTAGTAATTCATCATAATCGATAGAAGCATGTGATACTGCGTTTGTTGCAGAACCAAGCACTCTACCGTTTACGGTATCGCTGTTCCAATGGTATCTTGCGATTGTTCTATTTACAGCGAACATATTGGCTGCTGCCATAATTTTATCAGCACGTTCAGGCATCAACTCCATCAATACCATTGCGCCTCCCCAAATACCACTTGAGTGACCGCTTGGGTATGAGTTAGCCCACAAAGACTTTTTCTGTTCCTCACAGAACTTATCCTCTTCAGCTTGTGTATATACCCAAATACCATCCTTGTTGTAATAGCCTACTGAGTTAGCCGTATCCTTGCATCCATCGTTATCCTCTATTTCAATCTGGCAAAGAACGTTTCTTGTATCATCAGTTTTTGAGTTCTTAGTCGCTTCCTTAGTCCATGAACAGCCTGGTCTCAATCTACCATATTGTTTTGGGTCAACTTTAGAACTCTGTAAGATACCTCTTGATGAACTTGCAGCAATGATAGCATCGCTAACTATTATTGGAAGTGTACCATCGTCTGGCAACACCTTGCCGATAGTATCTTGACCAAATACTGGGTGGAACTGATATTCGCCAACAGTTTTGTTATCTCCAAACAAGTGCTTTCCGCAAGCCTCTTCATCAGCAATTGCTTGCACGGTTCTTGCTGAGTATGTAGGATTGTCAATATTGTAATTATCAACTACAAACTCATGCAATGCACGGTCTATGTCAAGGTTCTTATAGTCATCCTTCTTTTCATTTGGATATGTGTTGTCTGGACGAGTTGTGTAGCCAGGAGCATAAGGACCAGGTGCTGTTGGCATAAACTCTCTGAAATCAGTGAAGAAATCATCGTCATCTACCTCTTCTCTCTTACCATCAGCCAACACTTCAAGTCTCTCATTGTATTTGCTACCGCCAACTTCCTCTCTCATTGCGTCAATGTCTGGCTTTAAAGTACCTCTCATTGTTGCATATATAGCAGATGCAGCAAGACGAACAACGTTAGGGTCATAGACGAACTTATAACCATAAATGTTTGAATACTTGTCATAACCGCCAAGCTCATATCCAATCTTGAACATTCTAGTTCTGTTATAAGGTTTCAACTCTGACAACTGCATTGCAAACAACCATCCAACAAGTGACTTATATGCTGAATTTGAATCACCATTATTACCATAGAATTCGTAGATGTTAGGGAAGTTATCTTCCTTTAAGAAAGATGGAAGACCATTGTTTGAAGCCTTGCCATAATACTGAGCCTTTGACTCATAGTACAACTCATGCAAGTAATCATAGGTCTTGCTATGCCTTTCTACAGTAATCTCAGAGCTGAATGCGTTGAGAATGTCTTCAAACTCAGTATCTATACCACTTGCTTGAGTAACGTCAAAGTAATCATCCTTTGTTACGTTTTCTCCAGACAAACGTGTTATGTAACGAGTTGTTCTTTCCTCTTCATAGTTGGTATCAGAGACAATTGCCGTAATATTTCCGTCTTCAAACTTAATGTCTGAAAGGAAATTAATACCATCATAACCAACTACAGACCAAACACCGTCACAGATATTATCTGTATCATACCAACCAACCTTTTTTCTTTCTTTTGAAGCGAGAAAACTCAAAGATTCTTGTATTCTGTGTGTCTCGCTATCAGCAGTACAAGTTGGCTCAGTGTCTCCAGTGTCTGGGGTATCGCCAGTATCAGGTGTATCACCAGTATCTGGGGTCGTTCCTGTATCAGGTGTATCTCCACTGTCTGGAGTATCACCGCTATCAGGTTTTGGCTGTGGTTGTGGTTTCTTGTTACTTATGTAGAACCACACGATAAGTCCTATAATTGCAAGGACAAATACGATTAAAATTATAATTCCCATATTTTTATTTATTTTATTCCTCTAAGTAATTCATGGTACTTTTTATAACCATTAATATAACCAATGTCCATACTTGCGACAAGTTTTCCTATAAGCACATCAGAATGCCAATGCGCTCTAACAACATTACGATGATAACAGTATTTAGTTATTCTGTCAATCTTTCCATTGTCTCCCTTTGCCTCTACTAGACATAAACCAGTCATGAATGCCTTATAAGAGTGTCCTGATGGGTAAGAAGCAACTGATGACTTAAAATCATTTGTTTCACAATTACAGAAATCAGGGTCGTCGAATCTCTTTCCGTCACAATCATCATCACAATATTTCTTCACATCCATTTCTATGCCATTGTCACATAAGTAATTAAACAGTGGATATTGGTCATTGGCTGGTCTTTTTGTTTGATTATGGGCTTTAGCTGCGTTTCCACTTGCGATTACAACGTCAGTCACGGTATATATGAAATCAGCAAGTCTGTTTCTTCCCTCATCAGTATCTCCATCACCGTCAGTATCGCAATCTCCAAGTCCTAGAATTTTAATGAAATAACAGTCACAAGCTTGTTTGTCCAATAATGGAAGATAATTGTTTCCGTCCACATTTTTTATGCTTTCTATTGTAGGATATGATGTTACAAGACTCTTCATTTCCGTATAGTCATAAGAAGACTCGCTTTTATTTCCCCACATGTTAGGTATAACCTCTATTGGGTTTGGGGCATTTGTTGTGTCACCAGTTCTACCGAAGCATAATGTGCCACAGTTATCCTCGCTTCCCCAATTTGCAGCAGAAATTCCAAGACCTCTAAGTTCAGCTCTAGCATTTTCAGCCATTTCATTTGATGATTCGTAGCTATCGTATTTATACTTAGCATATGCAACACCACCATTTATTCTATTCTCATAGACAGTTTTTGTTGAGTTATCTACTGATGGAACACCACCATAAGTTGATTTAGACGCAGCCTTAAAGTAACCTTCGCATTTACTACTTTTTGGTGTTATCTCTGACATCACATTTGCGAGAGTCCACATTATAGTAGTATCATTGCTTCTTTGTACAGTTGTATATACTGATTTCAAGTATTTGTATGTACATGGAGTATTACTTACACTAATGGTAGTACCAAGTGTAGAGTTAAATTCAGTTACATATCCATCAAGTGTACTATCAGCAGTTACGTTGTTACAGTCAACACTGGGACCAGGTGGGTCTTCGCCACAATCACTTGTACAATCTCCTCCACAAGATTCATACTCGCTACATTCACTACATGGTTTTGCAACTGCCGTATATGAGTGGCAATTTCCTTGAGTATCCTTTACACAACACCATACATCACACTTCTTACATTGTTTGACTTCCACTTCCCAAGAAGGACAAGCATTTGTTATACCATATTCTTGAGCTGGAGGAGCAGATGAACAAACATTAGCGTCACTAGTTGTAAATGTAATGGTTACATCCCTTACATCGTTAGTATCATTTTCACCATACATATACATTAAAGCACCTTTACCACAAACACCACCACTTGTTGTTCTGTAAACGCTTAACCAACTATTAATCACTGTAGGATTACTTTTACTTGTTGAAACTGGACTTCCATTATATGAAATATTGTCTACGTATAATGAATCCATATCATCGTCTTTACCTTTACCACAACAAAGAAAAGGATGTGAGTATTTCTTTCCATCAACAACATCCGTACCATTATCAGTACCTCTTATACAAGTAACTTTATAGTCAGGGTATGGTTCAGGTGTATCGCCACCACATCCTATTTTCAGCCTATATGTATAATTTGCTTTACATCCGTCATCAGCAGTATATGAGATTACATATACCGTATATGGGGCATTTGCATCGAAACTAAACGTACCGTTATTGTTATTTGTAACCCCATCTGTAGGGTTGACTTTCCATTCACTCATATTTTATATTTTTTTAACATAAATATTTTGGCATAATGAAAAATAATTCGTATCTTTACATCAATAAAATAATCAATATGGGCGTGAATTTAACTTTGTTTATCATCATCAGTTTTACCAATGTGTTCTTACACATATTTAGAACACTATTGGTTGTTAAGAGTGGGAAGCTGATTGCAAGTCTTATGAACTGCATCTGCTACACTTTCTCTGCTGTTGTGGTGAAGTTTATTAGCGAGAGTGACTTAACAGTCGCAATGATTGTAGCAGCCTCTACCAACTTTTTGGGTTGCTACGTGGCAATGTTAGTATTTGAGAATATTAAAAGATTTAAAAAAGAATATGAGAACGCTTAGTTTAATCATTTCATTGTTTTTTGCTTTGAGCATGTCAGCACAGAGTGATTATGACATTGCTAGCAAATTCATGTCAAAGAAGGGTGTTACCCTTGCTAAAGACAACAAGGCAACCACAAGAGGCGAGAGTAAACCATACAGCATCTATAATGGTGAGGATGGTAAGGGCTTTGCTATAGTAGTCAATGGTAACATTGTGGGCTATTCTACTGAGAATACTGCCGATGTGGATAATATGCCTCCAGCATTGAAAAGTATGTTGGATTTTTATGCTAAGATTCCGAGAAAGGCAACTACAAGAGGTGATGGTAATGATTATCCTCCTGGATATGTACCGTTGAATGCGAAGCCTATTCCATATATGATAAAAACTCAATGGGGGCAAGATTATCCTTATAACTTAATGACTCCTACTATTAATGGTGAACATTGTCCAGCTGGATGTAGTGCTGTGGCATTGGCGCAGCTTCTTAATTACTTTAGACATCCTTATGTTCCTAAAGTTGTAAACACGCAGCCATCGGTGGATATGGGGTATGGTATTACGTTTGAAGAGCTACCACCATATCAATTCCAATGGGACAAGGTACTCGATAAGTATTCATCTGAAAAGGGTGTCGATAACGAAGAAAGTGTAAAGGAAATCGCCACGATAATGAAATATTGTGGATATATGCTTCAAGCATGTTATACACCAACATGTACATCTGCTGGTATTGCATATAAGGAGCCTGACAATCCTTGCCTAAAGTATTTTGATTTCTACGATGCTTATGGTGCTTTTTGGGATGAAGTTGAGGGAGAATTGGCTAAACATATTGAAATGGGTATACCTGCATTTTGTGGCTCTAATGGACATAATTTTCTTATTGATGGACGTGATGCAGATGGTTTATACCATTTTAATTTTGGATGGGATGGTGATTTAGATGGATATTATATCGTATCAAAGGAGCTTTATGAAAAGTATGGCATAACTTATGATTCTATGAGAAGGTATTCAAATTTATTGTTTATTGTTCTACATATTCCAACAAAGGATTGGACAACATCTATTAATAAGGTTGATTATAAACCGATTGTCAATGAAAATGTATATAACCTCAGTGGTCAATGCGTAGGCAATAGTCTTGAAGGACTTCCAAAGGGTATATATATAAAAGGTGGAAAAAAGTTCATTGTAAGATAAATTCTTTTCTAAGCTGTTGTAAGGCGAGAGTAGTGATACTCTCGCTTTTTTTGTTTATTTTCTTGGATAAAAAGTTATTTTTTATATACTTATAAGAAATAATTTTTCAAAATGGCAAAGAGACAGTATTTTGGTATAAAATATCCTTTTCGTACAGATGGTTTTCAGCATTTCTTCATTGATACCAATGATACGTTGATGGAGAAAGCTAGAAGCGAAATCATGCACATAGTATTCACCCCAAAAGGTCAGAGAATAAGGAATCCAGAGTTCGGTACAGACCTTATTAAATATATCTTTGACCCTAATGAGGAAATAACATGGGAAGCAGTTAAAAACGAGGTTAGCGAGTCTGTAAGAAGATGGTCTAACGATATAACACTTAACAACATCCAAGTGGTTAAGAATGAAGAGGATGAGTCGGAAATCTATGTAAGACTAGATTATAGCGTTTCCGAGGGTAATAAGGTAACTAAAGACAGCATAGTGGTACAAGTATAATGGAAAAGAAAATTAACTATCTTAGCAGAGACTTTGAGGATATTAAAGAAGAGCTACTTAAGTTCAGCAATAAGTACTATCCTGAGATATTCAATGATTTTAATGATTCAAGTATTGGAGCATGGTTTATTGACCTTGTTTCAGCAGTTGGTGATGACCTTAGTTATCACACCGATAGAATGTATCAAGAAACAAACCTTGATAGCGCAAATCTTAGAAGCACGGTTTTGAACATGGCAAGAACCAATGGCTTGAAGATTCCAGGACGTAAGGCATCTACTTGTGAGGTTGAAATTAGTTGTGAGTTACCTGTTAATTCACAGAATATTGCAATACCAGATTGGAAATATGCACCGATATTACAGAAGACTAGTATTGTTTCAGCTGGAGCGTATAATTTTGAATTGTCAGAAAACATTAACTTTGCAGAGCAATTTAATGATGAAGGATATTCGAACAGAAAGATAACTCCATCTAGAGATAATAATGGTAATATCACTGGCTATACTGTCACCAAATCTACCATTGCAGTTAATGGAAATACCAAAGTATATAAGAAGGTTATCTATGCAACTGACCTTCAGCCATTTATGGAATTTGTACTTCCAGAATCAAACGTTATGAATATCGAGTCAATCATATTCAAGGAGAGTTCTGATTTTAATGAGAATCCTGAGATATATGAATACTACATTGATGCTGAAGAGTATAGAGTATCAAGTGCTGCCGTTATGACATATCGTTTCTTCGAGTGTGATTCACTTGCAGACCAATGGAGATTCGGAAGTGAGTTTAACAAGACTGACAATAACATCATAAAAGATATATATAATCCAGAGAAATATGATGACGTTACTGAGGGTAACGGTGGTACATCAACTAGAACCACAAGATATTATCGTGGTCAATGGAAGCCATTAACACAAAAATTCATTACAGAATTTACTGATAATGGATATATGAAGGTTATATTTGGCGCAGGAAATACATATGAGACAGCACCAGCAGGAGATACAACATATGGAAAGTACATAGCATCTAGAATTATCAACAATGATATGTTAGGTGTTCTTCCAAAGGAAGGTTGGACAATGTTCATATTATACCGTGTTGGTGGTGGTGTTTCAACAAACCTAGGTCCTGAATCTATTAATAAGATTACCATTGCAAATATTGATTGGGGTAATACAAGTGGTACTAACGGTAGTATCAGAGGACAAGTTGTTAACTCAATGAAGGTTAAGAACATAACCACAGCACTAGCTGGTAAGGATGAACCTTCTACCAATGAGATTAAGGCTCTTATGAAGTATAATACAGCTTCACAGAATCGTGCTGTTACTGTTAATGACTATAAGGTTAAGCTTATGCAGATGCCTCCTAAGTACGGTGCTCCATTCAGAAGCAGTGTAATTGAGACCAATAACAAGATTGAAATGAATATGCTTGGTTTGGATGGTGATGGCAAGCTTACATCAAATCTCCCACAGACGCTTGTAAACAATACCATAAACTATATGTCTCATTATAGGCAGATAAACGATTATATTGAGATTAGAAGTGGTAGAATCTATAATATTGGTGTTGCAGTGGAATTATTTACTGATAAGAATTATAACACAGCTAATGTTATATCTAATGTAATTTCTAGGATTACTGAGTATTTCGATGTGAATAGTCATGATATGGGAGAAGACATCTTCGTTGGTGACTTGGAGAAAGAAATTAACACACAAGATGGTGTAATCAGTATTATCAGTCTTAAGATATATACATTACAAGGAACTGGATACAGCAGTGATAAATGTCCTTTACCAACATTTGTAGAAGGTGCTACATGTGATACTCCTTCAGAGAGTATGTTTAGTGGACAAAAGCAGTTGGATTTGGACGCAACTGATAAAGTTTTATACAGCGATTATAATAGCATGTATGAGATTAAGTATCCAGATGGTGATGATATAAAGATACGTTGTAAGAGTGTTTAATGTTATGGCATGTAATTGTAAGAAAAAAATAGAAATAGAAGACAAATATGGTACTCCAGAAGAGGAGACTATCTTAGAAAAATGTTATCGATATACATACAGATGTATGATATTTGCCATTGCAATATTGATTGCTTTGGTGGTAACTCCTACTATAGTGTTTATCGCACTATATAAAATGATTTTCAAAAACAGCGAACCAATAGTATTACCAGAGTTCCTGTCAAAATATATGAGATAATTTATGGAAAAATCATATAGAATACATACAAATATATCTAGTGACACAGTTCTCAATGTGAACATGAAGCAAGACTTTGAATTTCTTGAGGTCTTGTCATTGAAACTTGCACAGAAAGATGCTTACAAAATTCACTCTTCCAATTATGGTGTTATAGTTGGAAGAGTTCTTGCTAATGATGCGTTTGGTATTCCTAACGCAAAGATTTCTGTGTTCATTGAGAGGGATGATAATGATACGACTGAAGTTGAAAATATTTACCCATATACTCAAGTTACATCAAAGGACAGAAACAGCATTAGATATAACCTATTACCAGATTATAGTGATGATGAGTGCTATAGAATTGTAGGTACATTCCCTAACAAGAGATTGATGTTGGATGATGACACCTATCTTGAGGTATACGACAAGTATTGGAAATATACCACAGTTACCAATAATGCAGGTGACTACATGTTATTTGGTGTACCAACTGGTTCTCTTCAAGTTCACGTTGATATTGACCTTTCAGATATTGGCATATTGTCACAAAAGCCTCGTGATTTCATCTATAAAGGATATAACATGACTGAGTTTGATAATGCAAACCAGTTTAAAGCAAGCACAAATCTTGACAATTTGAGACAGATTATAACTCAAAACAAGAGTGTGTTCGTTTATCCTTTCTGGGGTGATGCTGATAATGGCATTGCAGCAATCACAAGGGCAGATATACAAGTTGACTATAAGTTTGAACCAACTTGTATCTTCATGGGTTCAATCGTATCAGATAATGATGCAAATGCCATTGGACATAAGTGTGCGCCATCTGTTAAGAATGGTATGAATAACCAGTTGGTAGCTGGTGAAGGTACAATTGAAATGATTCGTAAGACCGTTGATGGTTTGGTAGAAGAGTTTCAGATTCAAGGTAATAGACTTATCGACAGTGATGGTGTATGGTGCTACCAGATTCCAATGAACCTAGACTATATTGGTACTGATGAATATGGTAACATTGTTCCAACAGATAACCCAAACAAGGGTATTCCAACTAGAACTCAAGTAAGATTCAGATTCAGTAAGACAGAAACTGGCGATGAGGGATTCTCTCGTCACACAGCTAAGTATCTCGTGCCTATGAATCCATTGATTAGAGAAGGAGAAACGGACTTTGTACCTAGGTCACAAGTAAGTGGAGCTGACTTTGAAAAACTATATAATTTCGGTTCAGATACCCCTCAGAGCTGTTTCCGTGACCTATATTGGAATAACGTATATTCTGTAAAGAATTATGTTCCAAAGGTTCAAGTGGCTCACAGACCATATTCAGCAAACTACGGAGCATTGAAGGGCGCAAATATAACAGATAACCAAAACCCAATACCATTTAACAAAATGCGTATTGATATACCATTCATGTATATGATTGTGTGTATTTTGTTCACAATTGTTATGGTTATCTTGACGTTTATTAATGCTGTGCTTATTTGCCCACTTAATGCCATAATTCAGTTGGTAAATAATGTGTTCGGATTGTTGAAGAAACCCTGGCCAATTAAGTATTTGTTCAAGTGGATTCCAGACATTCCATATATCGCATGTATTCCACTATCAGCTGGTTTGACCGAAGGAAACGTGGTTTATCTTCCAGGATGCTTCTGTGGTAGAGGTAAGGATGCATATAAGTGTGATGCTGATATGCCTAACTGTAGAAAGAGTGATAATAACAGTGAATTAAAGGATAAGATTCAGCAGAACTTGGCTCTTCAATATGAGGTTGTTAAGCTTGACCTTCACCAAGATTGGGTTAATGGTTGTCTTTATATGCCTCTTTGGTATTGGAGAAAGAGAAAGAAGAGTACCTTCTTATTCGGATTGTTTACAAGAAGCGCAAAGAATGAGTTCTGTGACTGCGATAAGAAATACAGCAGACTTAAGACATATGTAACTTGTGATATACCTTATGAAGATGCTAGCTTAACTATTGGTAATGATGTTGTTAATAATGGTGCAACAAAATGGCATAAGAAAGAATCAGCGCAAGTTAGATACCAAAACGGTTTGATTAAGGGTGTAAAGAATAAGGATGGACTTACAGTATATTATTATGTGGCAATGCAGCCAACTGATGATGAAGATGATGACCTAATCATAAATCGTCCAGAGGGTTTCAGAGCTATAAGATTGTATGCTACTGACATAATCTTGTTAGGTAACTTGAATAAGGATAATCTTTATGGTATTCCACAATTCTTCAAGGTATTACCATCAACAACAGCTAATATTCCTCCTATTGCATCTGTTGAAGAATCATTAAGTGAAGATAGTGCTGAGGTTCCAGAGTATGATGCTAGTGATAGTGAGGATAGTGGTACTTCAATAACTACTGGTATGGATTGGGGCTATCGTGGTGATAAGGAGACTCCAGCATATAGAACTGGTCTATTCCTTGACCTTGCATGTACATATGCAGAAACAAGACTTAAATCTTGTATTAATGTTGAAAGACTTAGTGAATTGGGTGTTAACCTTGATATGACATACAATATGTCGTACTCGAATGGAGGTAATAATATACAAACTGGTCTTATAGAATCTGATGGTTTCATCACCAAATATGAGCTTGATGATATGAATAACCGTTCAATGTTCGCAACATTAAATCACATCGGATTCATACCACAAACATATCTTGATGAGATTGGTGCTAAATATACCACTCAAGTTGAGGATGAGAATACAACATATCTTGTACCTAAGTTTAAGTTTATATTCCCAACCGATTTTGATGGTAGAATGCAAGGACCGATGGACTCATATAAGGGTGGTTTTGAACAAGCTATGTATGATGAACAAGATGAAGCTTATCTAACATTTAGACTTGGTGCTGAAAGATTTGATAATAACCTTGGACAGTATCATGGTAGAGTAAGACACTTCTATAAACAAAGTGGAAGATACTTTAACATGCCATTGTACAATAACTCGTTCTACTTCTATTTTGGTATCAATAAGGGTAATACAGCTATTGATAAATTCAATAACATGTTCCTAGCAGAATGTGTACAAAATAGTAAAGAACCATTCTCACTTGATGTAAATGGAAGACCAAAATCATTTTGTCCAACTGCATATAACAATGAACAAGATGCTTATGCGATAATAAAAGTTACATCTGACGATATTCAAGCACCATATTCATATGTATTGTATGACTCAGTAGGTAATGTAGTTGTTGGTGAAAATAACATGACAGCTACAACATTTACTATCGGTGATGTCGAGGATGGCGGTAAGGTTAAATACCAAATACCAATTGATGATGACGATGACCCAGATACACCAAAGGTATATGAGGCTGTTGAAAATGATTACGGTGTTAGCGGTTTAACTAACCAAGTATATAATTTGGTCGTAACTGATGACAATGGCAAGAAGGTATCTAGGAGAATAGAACTTGACATGCAAGGTATGGCATTAAATTATGCTTCTTATCGTCTTGGAACTAGATTCTATAACACGGCAACATCAAGAAAGGATTATATTTGTAGTGAGGAAGATGATTACTATGGTAGAATTCAAGTCGATGAAATTTCTATTGACGGTATGAATTGTACTGTTGAAGACATCGAACCTCTAACAGTTACCGATGATGAATATACATTCAAGGTTAAGGTGAAGAATGATAAATTAAAGGCAGAGACCTATGTAATGCTTCACTTTAGAACTTTGGAATCTTCATATGTCGGAGAAATTCAAGATTGTTTGTGCGGAGGTAGAACTACTCCTAGAGTAACATATATGGAGGACAAAGACCCAGAAACACATGAAGTATTAAGAAAATACATACAGTTTGATGTTTATCAGCCAAAGAGATATGTAATCACACTTAAGCAAATATGTGATGATAAAGAACTTGATGATAACCAAGTATCAGAGATTGTAAGAGTTTTCAATGGCGAGAACTTTAATACATTCTTGAATGATATGCCAACTAGATTCATGCTTGGTACTAATAGTGATAGCCCTAATGCTGACGTTGCTAGTACAAGTAAATTCTATAACAGAGAGGTTATTACAAACCCAACTGATAGTCATATTTGTGGATGGTTTGGAGTGCATCAAGAAGATTCATATCAATTTGGTAGGTCTGATACAACAGCAGTATTGAGGAATCAAGTTGTTTGGGAGGACTTTATAGACTTTGGAGAAGCTAATATAACAGCCCCTTCAGCTAAGTTGAGCATAATTGACTTTAAGTTCGAGAAGATGTTCAGCTTATCGGATGGTGTCTATGTTACTGGTGACCTTAATTTCCGTGCTGTCGGTGGTGTCCAACCAACAATGTACAGAAGTGTAGTACCAGCATATGGAGATGCATCTAAGACAAGTTCTGTCTATAACTTTGATGACCTAAATATGGCTAGTGTTACAAAGAGATTCCCAAATATCGTTGGTAATAACTATAGTGGTCACACTGATGAAAATAGACCAGTGTTCAATAGGTATTATGACAATGAAAATGTAGTTGGAAACTATTTTGCAGCATTCACTAATAATGGTGGATATAAGAATAGGAAAGAACTTGACAGAACAATGTCAGTTATGAGAAGTCCAAGCTTTGCATCTGTCAGCCCATATAACGATATTCCAAAGGAAATCGGAAAGGTCATACAGAATAGTATTACTAGATTTGGACTTGTTCATACAAAGGGGTCACAAACATTGCAAAATGATAAGCGAAGAACAACATTGCCATATCTTAGAGCATTAACTGTTGATAGAAGACTTGATTATGACTTGACATTCTTAGGTCCTGTTATTGGTTCAACATTCAGTCTTTACGAAAATCCAATACAAGGAACTAGTGATAAGGATAGACCTTGGAAGGGTGCTCGTATCTTTGGTAATATATATGGTGGTATTGAAATGTCTTATGATTCAGACTATAATATAGTTTCTGCTCAAACACCAGTTACGGATAGCGAAGGAAATCTAATAAGCGTTTCTCCTAACACATTGTTGGAATATAGCTATACCATACCACAAGGTGATGTCGATGCAAAGACAATATACAATAAGCCAACAAACGTATTTTGGGAAAGAGACCTTGCAACTGAAGGATTTACACCTCCAGCTAACACAACAATGAACAAGCGTTTCTATGAGGCATCATTGGGTGGTGTTGACGTAAGGGATTATTTATGGTCTACATTTAATAAGACTAGACTTAACAGGTTTATTAGTGACCCATTCCCAAAGGGACAAGGCGGTAGTGGATTAGAGAAACTTCGTGCAACACCGATACCTTATGTATTCTCATATCCTGCAAGTCAAACAAACTTGTATAATGGTGACTTCAATAGAGAGGATGTGATTAAGCCTAATAACTACCCAACAAAGAGATTTATTGACGTATGTAATATTCTCCCATTGGGTTCATATAATTTCAGAATCACATCATGTTCTTATGGCGGTATGCAGACCATAATCAATGAAGATAATACCATATACGCTGAAACTAGGGAAGGTGAGACATTTGACTTGGACTTCGACTTTGAGAGACCAGTTCAGTTTATGCAACCTTCAAGTGACAACAAGAACTTAGGTAACATTGAGTACACTGCGACTAGAGGTACTGTGGCTAACGGATATACCAAGTTTACTGCATCAGCAGCAAATATCATGTTTACAATAGCAAAGAAAAGTGCTAACGACTTTGATATTTACACTAGATTGCCTAGATTGGTTAGAGTATTGCCTTACACCAATGACATTGATGGTATAACTTACTTCAAGACCACAACACCAAATGGTGAGATTAATGCAAGGAAATCATTGGATTCTGCGATAAACAATGTCGTATTCTATAATTTCCAAGGAAGACCAACAATAAAGGTTTTCATTTTCCATATAGAAGGTGATGTATATCTACCAGAAGGTGTATATTATACAGAAGGTCTACGTGATAACTACGACAGAGAGATATGGGGTGATTTCTTGTATAAAGAGTCCGATGAATCTTTCGTCACATCAGATAGTAATGAATTTGGTAACGTGACATTCATAAAGTCTCTTGATGCGAATGTATTCAGAAGTGTTAAGGTATTCTCAGTGCTTGTCGATAGAGTATATGTAAGTAATTCTGATAATATGCTTATCAACAATATTAGAACCGTTGAGACTAGTGAATTGATTGATGCTAGAGACGTTCTTCTTAAGTTTGACCCTGAGAACAGTTATGTTGAACTTAGAAATCTTGAAACTGAAGTCAAGGTAGAGGTAGAAGTACCAGTCGTAGAAGGTGTAAACGTTGACGTAGACGATGAAGGTAATGCAACTGGTGAAGCAGTTACATCTGAAGAAACAAAAGAAGGTGAGGGTAGTGGCTCATCTAAATCATATTCTCAGACTGTTGCATTTAAATTGCGTCTTAACTTGACTGGTGACCCAGCTTTCAATGTGTCTAACCAAGTATTCGTTGACTATAGTAACATGTCATTCTCATTCATGTTTACTAAGGGAGAGGATGAGTATTTCGTTGATTGTGGTGACACTAAACTCTTAAATGAGGAAACATTCCAGACCGATGGATTCATGGAGCTATTGCTCAAGATGAAATGGACTCAAGAAATGGGTACTATGTATGACCAAGATAGTGGAACTAGCAGATGGGGTTGCTACATGCTAGCTAAGACAGCTTCTAGTTTCTCTTATAAGATAGGAAACTTTGTGCTACAAGCAGCACCACAAGAAATGCCTACTGAAGTTGGTACACCAATAAGAACACAAGCACAAATTGTTAATTAATGGATACACAAATATTTCTTAATGAATTTAACAGTAAGAAATCTGTTAGCAATACAAGTGGATTAAACGTGGCTTTTGGTGGTAGAAGGAAACTGATACCATCCACTGACACCTCTCACGTTATAAGCGCATACGAGCAATATGAAAAGGAGAGAAAGGCATGTAATATCGTAAGACTTACATGTCAAGTCAATCCTGTCTGTTCTAACGTCCTTTTTAACCGCATTACTGAGGTTGTTAAGGATGAGGGTAGTAGTGGGCTTACAATGCTTAATTATGGCTTTAGTGGAAGCGAATTTAGTGCTTGTACAGAAGACGAGAGTAGATACTGCATATTCGATAGTGTTAAATACAAAGAAAAGTCCATGAAGTTTTGGAGTGGTAATACAGCATTCTATCAAAGTGTTGATAATAGAGCTAGTTCGTTATCACACAGAACTACAATTTCACAAGCAGTAAGAGCCTCTAGTAACGACTATGATAATGGACAGTGTTTTGATGAGGTTGCAAGTAGTGCTATAACAAATGCCATAAGAGACACACAGCTTACTAAAGATGATAGTAGGGGGTCACATTTTGTATATCATTGCGGTTTGGATATTTTTAACAATCACTTGATTAGAAGTAAGACATTTAAACCAGTTAATAGGTTGCATCCAGATGTGACTGCTGAAATAGGAACTTGTGATGCGAGTCAATCAGCACATCCATATGGCGCATTCAACACAATTGCTGATGTAATGCGTGACATTAATGGAAATAAGGTCATTGAAAAGATGTATTTTCCAGTCAGTGCTCAAATTGATGGTAACGCAAAGATATTGGCGAGACACCTTTATGAGTATGATGATATATACACATTTAATGAGGCTATTGAAAATAAGCTGATTGAAAAACACAATGGATGGCTTGGTTTCGTTAATTCATCAAAGATTAAGTCATATGATAATTTTGATGAAAACGAGACTTTGGGCTTGGAGAGACCAATCATGTATAAGAATGGTGGTGACTACATAGATATGTACCCAATACGTGATTTGTATTCTTTCATACCTCAATGGAATAAGTTCAGACATAGAGACGAAAACAACTGGAATTATTGCGTTACATACCCTAGTTCTTCAACAACATTTGGCTTTGAGGATTTCATTGAGACCAATGATGATGTTAACTCATTGAAAGCCATTTATTTTGATGAAAATACAAGGGCTGATAATGGTACTAGCCAGTTGGTAATATACAGTATATCAAAGCATGGACTTTCTGAGGGTGATTATGTAAACATATATAACACATACCAAGAAGAGGGTAAGACCATTACAGAAAGAATCATAGAGAATGCTCAAGTTAAAGCAATTGCTGATGATTACATATTTACGGTGTTCACTAGCACTCAGATAAGTGATTCTTGGGTTGAGATAACCAATGACGATATTCTTGCAAAGAAAATAACCGTTAATGGTACTGAATATAAGCTAGATGAGGAAAGATGGTCATATTTTTATAAGATTGATGGGGATAATATGCAGAAATATTATATCATAAACTCAACTAGAGATTATGGTGGTTATGTCAATTTTGACGATAAAGCCCAGAATATATCTTATAAGAAGGTTGTCAATGACATGGAATGCGAGTATTATGTAAGAATATTCTCAAGAGTTCCTAATTTCAAGTTCGCTAGTGGTACAACAACAGAGTATGACCTTTATAATAAGGAAAGTACCATGATTAGAACTTATCAAGACCCAAAATATGACTTTGAAAGCCATGTTTCAAGGCTAGCTTTTGCCAAGAATATCTATTCAGATGACATTGGTGAAATAGTTTTTACAGATGATATTGATATTTCTAATCTTAGAGATAATCTTGGAAGACCATTATCATCACTTTATCTTACATTGGTTAAGAATAATAAGGGATATAAGGAATGGTACGGTTTTACAAACAACCCTAAAGCTTGGAGTCCTAGCGAAGTAACTGGAGAAACTATAGAGTTTTCTCACTGTTTCGGTGAAATAACTTGTGGTTTCGACTTTTCTGCTGAATCAATTAATGGCAATAATCTCAATAGCATTAAGACCATTAATAATGGTGGTATAAACAGAGGATATAACTGTCAGATAATCAATGCGGATAGAGAATATAGTGAAACTGATTCAATATATAAGATAGAGGCAGAGGAAATCTGGTTTGATTCCGATATTCATTTCTATGGTGACTTATCTTACTATGACAGCTTTAATGCGATAGAGAGACATATACAGCCAGTATTACATAGATTTAATACTGCTCAGAGAGAATCTAAGAGGTCTGCTTCAAACGAATACTTTAAGTCTTTCGTACACGATGAAATCTATAATGACGATTACGATAAGAACGATAAGTATGTTATAAGAAGCTATGTAACTGATGATGCTAACAACAAAAATGAGGGATATTACTACGTGCCTCATTATGAGATACCAGTTAGGACGTTTGATAAAATCAGTTCTGTAATGCCTATGTTCTTGAATATTAGGTCATTGGTTAACACGTCAAATGGTACTAGAATCACATGTTTACAGAATCACTTCCTTGGAGTGGGCGATAAAGCTATGATATATGATAGAGAGACAAATGATTATTACTATTGTATAACAACTAGTGGTGATAATGAGAAGGTATTCATATGCGATATATACGATGAAAAGGGTAATAGAACGGATAGAATACCAGATATATTCTCATCAGATACCGACAAGCTTTTGAGGTACAGACTATTCAAGATTGATAATATGGAAATACCTTCTTATGCGCACATACTTAAGGATGGTACTTGTAGATTTATTTGGCGTGATATTGTTAATAATGGTATGAATACCTCTGACAAGTCAATAGAGGTATATCCATTCACAAATGGAGCGTTCTACATCAATAGGAGAATTGATTTGTATTTGAGAAGACAAGACCCATTAGACCTATATGGACTATATTCTGAAGATGATGTTATCGGTAGGGAAATGGAAATTGAGAAGGAAAATAATTATGTTAAAGACGATGAGATAAAATGTTAAAATATAAGGTAAGACTTACTGAAAACGATTTCAAAGACAATAACATAGTTTGGAGAGAAAAATATGTTGCACCAGATTTGTCATACTTTTCTGGTGTAACAGACTCTATCTATCACCTCGAAAGATATAATAACATTTCAGTTGTTAGTCCAATCACAAATAAGAATTCAATCTTTGATGTTGACACAGAAGTTGTCACAAGAACTGGATATATTATCGCAAGGGGAAAAGAATACCCAGTTAAAAGTTTTAGCCTTAATGGTACTACCAAATACTATGTAGAGATAAACGATAAGTTTTTCTACGATAATGGTAGTGGAAGCTATACCATAAAGAATTGGCAGTGTGAAACTTATAAGAGGGTAGGCGATAAAATCGTTCCAAATATCATAGAGCAAGATGTAACGACTAGTTCTAATGGTGGAAAGATTAAACTCGATACGATTTATTGGATTGAGGATGGTTATGTTACAATAGATGGAAACCAATACATCTTTGATAAGAATGAGCAACAGCCAAATGGTACTAAGGGTTCTATAAGATACACAAACAATGGCAGAACCATTGAAGACGTAACAAGGTGCGATTCAATCTATTGCATGCCTTATGATGATGCGTCTTTAGTACATGATGTATGTAAGTTTAAGGCATACGCAACACCATTCACTGAGTATAAACCAAAGGATATTAAATATTGTAGTCGTTTCTTCTATGTTAAGTATAAGGAACATTATTGTCCAGTTATTACTAGTGGGTCAAATTTCGTTTGCCGAGTACCTTATAATGGTAATGTTTCTGATATGAGAAGCTATACCGTTTTAGCTAAGACAGATGATAATGCTAGCGAAGTTACTGTTAGTATTGGCGGTGATATACAAGACATTAACGACTTGACTAAACTTAATGCCTTTATAAAGATTGGTAGTGATGAATATTTCGTATCAAATGACTATAGGGAATCTGAATCTTCAAGGCTGATTATGCTTAGACTTGATAAACAAGGTGCAACTATCGGAGTTGGTGAAGAAATTACCTTTGTATATTCATTGAATAATAACTCATGCTATCTCGATGTAAAAGATGGTGCAGTCCTATATGACGGAAGTAAGTACTTTGTTGAATCTAAGTTATTCGATAAAGCCTTAATCGATGGAAATGAGTATGACATCGTATATGATGACTTAGATAATACCATCGCATATGTTTACATCGATGATGAACAAGTTCCAATGAAACTTAGTGGTGGAAGACTAACTAGGTATGGAAGAGTTATTACAGATGCAAATTCATCCCCAACTACCGAATCATACAGTATCAAGAGTTATTCAGGTGTAACCATAGAAGGTAACAGCTATATTGTTAAGGAAGTTGGAGATACCACAATAGCAGAATTGGCAATACCAAATAAGATTAAGTTCGTTGTTGATGAGGTTAAAGGTAATTCTCTATTCATATGCAAGGCATCTATAAATCCAAATGACTATTCATATTCTGAGATACAGAGTATGCAAATAGCTCTTGCTGAGAAGATTGTAACGGAACAAGACCAGTTCTCAGTACAAGTTAATAATAAGGTATTGGGTACAAAGCCTATATCAAAGGAATCTGTATTCTCATCAGTTTTAGACCCAAAATCAAGTGATGATGCTCATGACATTTTCAATAGACTTGTGATTGAGAATAAGAATGGTTATGTAAGCATTCCAATTAACATGAATGTAAACGTGGATAACAATCTTCTGAGGAGTGAAGCTATAAAGAAAGGATTCACGGATAGAGAGCTAGAAAAGGCAATTAATAGAATTGTTGACCTCGAAAAAGATGTCTATACCCCAAAGGTAATGACAAGTGATAAGTATAAAGGCTCTGATACAGACTTTACACCAATTCATTCAATAAATGTCAACTTGCACTTTAGAACAAGAAACCTTGACAGTTGGAAGGTCAACGAGGATTATATTAATGTCGCTCTAAGTGGATTGTGCAACTGGGTCATTACCGATTATGAACCATACAATTCTATGTTAATGGCTATATCTGCTGAAACAAAT
>JAEEGK010003037.1_pt1 | contig 42009 bp, 28 predicted proteins | sample 8958771 | NCBI WGS metagenome assembly JAEEGK01 (sample SAMN16246547, study PRJNA631951) | gut metagenome | biome: gut microbiome; feature: rumen; material: SC-attached | host: Bos | place: Iran: Karaj | collected 2018-10
CCCCACCCATGCCGAACAATATTACATTAAAACAATATTGATAAATTATTAACTAAAAAAAAATAATCAATTTAAATAAAGGTTTATGTAATTATTTAATTATAAATTTAAATTTATTCTTAATCGAATTTCAAATAATTATTTTTTTTTAAAATTTATTATATTCTTCTAACTCCTATAATTTTATTTTGATTCATTTTTTTTATAGATTCATTTTTTTCTTTTGTCATTTTAATTAATAATACTTTTTTAAAAAATAAAATGTTATTTTTGGTTATAGAAAAAGAACATTAAATGATCTTTTATTCCAATTATTATTATCTATATTATAATACCCAGGACCAACAAATTTATTATCTTTTTTCAAAGACAAAAATCTTTTTTCATTAGTATTAAAAACACTAGGATTAATAGTTTTAAATTTAACTTTTTCATAAAAATATGGATTATAAGAAGCAGGTGATAAATCATTAATAGGTTTAAAATCTTCAAATCTTTTTGAAGATTTTAAAAATCCAGCATGAATACTTTGAACTGGATTTAATTTTATTATATTTTTATATTGAATTGAATTAACTATATCTGGAAAATAATAACCAGCTCCAGGAGACTTTTTTTTTTGTTCTTGAATCTTTTTAATTTTATCTTTGTTTATATTTATATCATCAAAAATTTCATAACTTCTATTTTCATTTATTTTTTCTGAATTATTTTCTTTTTTATTTATTGTTTTTATATAAGAACCTGGGCCTGGATAATTATTATTAAAATTTTCATTTTTAAATCTAATTTCAGAAGTGTTTAAAAACTCTCTTTGAGAAGATGAATGTTTAATAAAACTTTTAATTAAATTATATGAACCTGGTCCAGGAGAAATTTGATTATAATTTTGTTTAATTTTATTTTCTTCATCATCTGAATTATTATAATTTCTTTTCATTAAATCATAATAAGTTTTATGTGATTTTTTTCTTAACTTTTTATCATTAAAATAGGTTGTTGGACCTATATTTTCTGTGCTTTTACTTTGATGTATAAATCTAACACATTCTGAACCAAAATTTTGAATTGAATTTGATACATTTTTTTTAAATTTTAAATTTCTTTTATTCTTTTTTTCTAAATTTCCATTTGAATTCTTATCAAATTCTTTTTCATAATATCCTGGTCCTGGAATATCATTTAATAAATCTTTTATGTCTTTATTTATTTCAGATAAAAAATTTTTTTTTAAATTTAGATTAAATAAATGTTCTTTATAAGATGAATATATTGTATGTTCTTTTTTATTATTTAGTGTATCATTTGTTTTTTTTATACTTCCTTTTTTTTCCATATCTTCAATTATATCTTTTTTAAATTCTTTAAATTTATTTTCTTTAGTATCATTATTATTATTTGATTTTTCCCAATTTAATATTTTATTTTTAGTTTTAATTAAAGGATTATAATAACCAGGTCCAGGAGTATTTTCATTTAAAGAAGAAACATCAATATTTAATTTTACTTTAGCTAATTCATGTCCAATACCATAACCATTCATTTGTTTTGATTGAATACTTAAAATTCTATCTAAACTTCCTGTTTTTAAATTATTATTTTTGTTGATTTTGATATTAATAAAAGAATGGCTTTTTTTTAATGATTTATTCAAATTTTGATTATTAATTGTATTATTAAATTCAATAATTTCTTCTTTTTTTAAAGGTTTAAATCTTCCTGCTTTTGTCCAAAAACCTAATTTTTCTTGATTAATAATATTATTATTATTTATTGATTTTTCTATTGTACTTATATTTGTTAAATTATTTGATATTTTTGAAAAACTTGAATTTCCAACTTCATTAATTGATTTATTAGTATTTGATTTATGAGATATTTTTTCAAAAATTGAATTATTAATATTATATGTTCCAATTCCAGGATTATTATTTGTTAATAAAATTAATTTTGGAGATGAAGAATTAAAAGGTATTTTATTTCTTTTAGGTTTTGATTTCCATAATTTTAAATATTTTCCTGGACCTACTTCTGGATATTGATTTTCCTCAAAATTTATTTTCCTATCACTTCTATAACAAAATGCCATAATAATTCTTTTTCTAATATTTATTTATTTTATATAATTATATATGTTTTTTAAATTATTGAAAAAATATATATTTATTCTTTAAATTCTACTTGTTATTTTTGTTTAAATATAATAAAATCATCATTAATAAGTTTTTAAATAATTATAGTCCAAAAAAAAATAATTAGTAAAATTTAAAATCACTATTCATGAAAGAAATATATAAAATAAATATTTTTTCAATTTAATGTATAATAGTTTTAGTTTTATTATTATTATTAGTTAAAGTTGAACTACTTCCAGTGCTATTATGAGAATTATTAGTCCCTTTATTTCTCATTAACATAGAATTAGTACTTGGATTTTTTTTTAAACTTGGAGTTTCAGTTATTTTACTTGTATTATTTTTTTGATTAAACTTTTTAGGAAGTGAACTATTTTTATTTACCCTTTTAATAGTAACTCCAGCAATTCCATATTGTGCTAAAAATATTTTGTTTCTTTGAGAATTTAATGTTTGATTATTGATTTCTTTTGATTTTAATAATAAATTTGTATAATGACTATTACTCCTATGTAAACCTGGTTTTTTTTGATCAATATTATTAACATTATTATTTTCAATATGATTATTTATATTACTATTATTTTCGTTATTATTTATATTACTTATATTATTATTTGTTTTTGATGGAGTTCTGATTTTTTCTTTTTTATGATTTGAAGAATCTCTTAAATGTTTTAATATATTTGTCATTGCAATGTTATCTTTTATAGTAGTTGATATATTAACATTTTTATTTAATAAATTTCCATAATTAAAATGTAAATTCAATGATGGAGTTAAAACATTTGGTTTAAGAATTGTTTTATTTGTTGGAGTATTACATGAAGTTGGAATTTGCTTTCCTTTATCTTTACTTCCTGATGTTGGATTTCTTATATTTTTTTTAGGTTGAGAAAATATTTTTTTTGCATTTATATTGTTATTTGTGTTTATTTTTGAAGTTACAATTCTTTGTTTTGGATTTTTAGAAGTATTTTCTTTAGTTATTATTTTATCTTTCATATATTCACTAATAATTTTTCTATGTTTCAAAGGTAATTTTGGTTTTTCTTTGATTGCTTTATTTTCATTAATATTAATTTTAATATTAGCACTTTGAATTCTTTTATTATAACTTAATTTAACATTTACATTATTATTATTATTATTATTATTATAATTATTATTATTATTATTGCTTCCTTTATTATTATTTTGTTGATTTACAATAAAAGATTCCCTATTATTATTAATATATGTTTCATAATCAAAATTTTCATGTTCAATAGTATCATCAAGCATAGGATAATAAGTAAAATTATAGAAAATTTTAACAAAATTATCACTCTTTTTATATTGTTCATATCTTTGTTGAGTTTCTAAACCAATTTTATCACCTCCAATACAATACTTCTTATCATAATTTTCTTTTTTTTCAGGAACAAAAGGAGAAGCTAAATTTTTTTCTTCTAATTCTTTCCAAGGATAAAATTTCAACCATTGTGAATTTTTCAATTCCTCAATGGATTTAAAACCTAATCTTTTTTCAGGTTTCCTAATTAATAATTTATTAATAAAATCAACACCATCACTACTCCATCCATTAGGAATATCTTCTTTTTTAATTTGAGCTTGAAAAGTCATCATTTGTTCTTTTATTTCTTTCCTGCTTTTTCCAACATAAGGTCTTTTACCCATCATACATTCATATCCAATTACTCCTAAAGCAAAATAATCAACTGCTTTTGTATGGTTTTGACTTAACATTACTTCAGGTGACATATAACCAGGAGTTCCACTTGTTTCATGTGAATTTTTTGAATTATATATTTTAGCTATTCCAAAATCGGTTATTCTAAGATAACCTTTATCATCCATTACTAAATTTTCTGGTTTTATATCTCTATGAATTATATTTTTAGAATGAATATATTCTAATCCTAAAATAATATTTGATATAAAAAAACGAGTTTGTTCTTCTGAAAATTTCCTATGTCGACATATATGGTATCTTAAATCTCCTCCTGATAATAAATCCATTACTAAATATAAATTATCATAATCTTGAAATGCATAATACATATTTACTATAAATGGATGATTTAATTTTGATAATAATTCTCTTTCATATTTAATTGATCTTTCACTTTTTTTATCTATTATTTTTACTTTTGACATTTCTTTTAAAGCATAATTTAATTTATGACTTTTTTCTATTACTTTCCAAACTTTACCAAATCCTCCTCTTCCTATAACATTTACAAATTCAAAATTATTTCTTGATACTATATATTTATTATATTCTTTGTTTACCTTCTTCTCCTTTTGGAACTTTATGTTTATTAGATGTCATTTTTTGACCCATTTTTAATTTAAAAAATTACCAATAAATAATTGTTATTTTTGTTTTTTCTAAATTTAAATATGGATTCTTGGTATAATTCCAAAGTTAATCCGTATTCAAAATTTAATGAAGTTGAAAATCAAATGAATTATAAATTATTATTTTGGAATATATTATGTGATGAATATAGTTATGATTGGAAAACTGCCCCTAATATTGAACTTAAATATAAAGTTTGGGAATATAGATTAAAATTATTTAATCAAATTTTTTCAATAAAAGGAAATATATCTGATTTATATTGTTTTGTCGAAGTTGATAAACAAGATGATATTTATATGATGTTGAATAATATAATTGGACAAAAAATATATGAACCAGTTTATTTTCCAAGACCAAATACTCCTCTCGGAATAATGTTAGTTTATAATAGATATAAATTTACTTTAATTAATAGTTATAGATATCTTTTAGGAAATAATGTAAAACAAAATTTTGCTTTAGTCACTTTATTACAAGAAATGTTTTCACCTTTTAATACTTTCTGCTTAATAATCACTCATTTAACTGCTTGGGATAAAAATGAACATATTAGAGTAAAACAAGTAAATAATTTATTTGATAATATAAAGAAAGATAATAATTTAAAAAATTTAAAAATATCTAAATTTATTTTATGTGGAGATTTTAATACTGGACCTGAGTCTGAATGTGTTAAAATTATGATTGAAAATGGATTCAAATCTGTTTTCGAAGAAGAAGAAAAAGATATTAATAAATTTACTATGGTGATTGATACTATGGATGAAGGAATGAAAAAATTAAAATTTGATTATATTTTTATATCTGGAAATATTAATATAGTCAATAAATTAATGCCTATTGACTATTTAAATTTTGAAAAGGGAATGCCCAATGAAAACTTTCCTTCAGATCATATATTCCTTCAAACTGAATTTAATTTAAATAAATAAATTATTACAATGTATTTTTTTTTAATGTTAAAATATAATATAATTAAAATTAAAAAATTTATCAAATAAAAAAAAGGGATTTATTATTATATGTTTTTTCAAAAAATTCCTTTGATTCTGGTAGAAATTAATTAAATTTTTTTTGTCTTCATTATAAATTTGGGATAACCTTTATCAGAAAAATTTGGGAAGATTTATTAAATAGGCAAAATTTTAATTTTGTTGAAACATTTGAAAAGTTAAATATATTTGAAAATATAAATGGTTTTTTTATCTCAGATTTTATTGAAAATCTCAATATATATATATTAATTAAAAAATAATTGGTTTTTTTTCATTAAAATAATTATTAAAATTAAATTTTATTTTATTTGATAAGCAATATAAGTGTGATTAGTTCCTTAAAGATATTTTTATTATCAATTTAGAATTTAATAATTTTCATATATTTATATCATAAAAATTAGTTTAATTAAATAAATTTATTAACAAAGATATTAATGGAAAATAATAAAACCTTTACCAAAATTCATATAACTGATGTTGAAAATCAAAATTTAAATAGAACAATGCCACTTAAACCAATAAATTCAAATAATAAAATAGATAATGAGAGTGTTAGAACATCTGTCTTAGATAAATCAATTTTATTATCTCCTATTTTTAATGACTTAATAGATTTGGGTTATAATGAAATTTATTCAAAAAGAATAATACAATTTTATCATCCTAATAACCTTAATCAAGCTCTTGATTATTTAACAGATCATATTTTTCAAGAAGATGTTCAAGACAAATTTTTATGCTTTTTTTGTGGACAATTAAAAGAAGATCATAAAGAAGATATATATGAGCCAATTAATTCATATATTAGAGAACCTTCTTTTGATGGTGGCGAAGGTTGCTTCTGTCAAATTTGTTTAAAAAGTTATGATGAAAATATGAAAATAGAATTAGAATGTGGGCATTTGTTTTGTGAATCCTGTTGGTATAATTATTTAAAAGTAAAAATATTAGAAAATAAATTAAAATTTATTAAATGTTTAGAATATGAATGTAATCAAATAATTCCTGATGAAATAATAAGAAAAATAATTAAAAAAAATGAAAAATTATTGGAAAAATATAATCAATATAAATTTAAATTAGATATAATAAATGATCCAAATAAAAAATTTTGTCCATTCCCAAATTGTAATAGTTTTTTGATAAAAAATGAAAATGAAATGAATTCAAAATGTGAAAATGGTCATGAATATTGTTTTAAATGTTTAAATGAACCTCATGGAAAAAAAGAATGTGATCAAATAATTGATGTTCAAAATATAAAAGAATATGCAAAAAATACTTTTGTGAAACAATGTCCAAAATGTGGAATATATACAGAAAAAAACAAAGGATGTAATCATATTACTTGTGCAGAATGTAATTATGAATGGTGTTGGTTATGCAATCAACATTATTCTGAAAATCATTTTAATCAAGGTAAATGTAAAGGATATCAATTTTTTCAACCTTTAAATGAAAATGATATTAAATTAGCTTTTGAAGGTAAAATTATATTAAAAGAAAGTGAAAGACAATTTAATTTTAATAATGATTTTTATGATATACCAGAACCATTATCTTCAAGTGAAAAAAGAAATTTGATTTTTTTAATTTTTTTATTTCTTTTAATAGGACGACCAATTTCTCAAATTTGTGATTCACCATGCTTTATCGATGATAGCTCTTATTATTACCAATCTACTACAAATATAATGACTACTTGTTTTTATTTTTGTGCTATTTATTTATGGATGGTTTTTTTTTTTTTAAAAGTTTTTATTAATATTATTATTTTGATTTGTTGTATTCTTCATCATGGAAAAGAAAATTTCTATAGAGATTGGGTGGACTGCTTGAATAAAATTTTGTGTTTTAATGTTTTTGAGGGTTACAATGAAAATAACATTTTGTTTATAACTAACATGTGGGTTTTTAGAATAATATTCAATATCTTTTTTTCGACTTTATTTACTACTTCTGTTTTCATTTATAATGAGACAGCTTATTACATTAAAGGAAGAAAAATAAAAAAGGTTTTTTATTTTTTTTATATTGCAATTATGTTTTTGTTTCAATTTATATTTTTTTTCCTTCAAATTCTAATGAATATTATATATATGACTTTTATAATAATAGACAGAGACCTTGAAGGTTTATATGATATATTGAAAAGAAGAAATAATGAATTTTTTAACCTTTGAGCTTATTAAATAAATGAATTATTACTCTAAATATGATTAAATACCATTTTAAATGAATTTATATATATATTTATTTTACCATAAAGAATTTCGTGGATATAACTAAACTTTTTAAATTTAATACTTTCATTAATTATTCTTTTTAATAGACAAATTTTTTTATTTCTTTTTGGCTTTTTTTCTGTGAATAATTTTGATTTCCTTAATTTATTTTAATGATTTTGAATTAGAAACAATTTAATAAAAAGGAAAGACTAAAAATTTTCATTTTGTGATTGAAATAAACTCACCTAAAAATTTAAAATTTTTTGCTTTTTATTTTTAATACAAAATTCATTAGCTCAAAATGCTCTCAAATTCAATAATCTTTTATAAATTTATAATTAATAACTAATAGAAATAATTTAATATATATAACATATTTAATATATTTTTATAAATCAATATTTTTATATGAGTATTATAATAAGCATATGAAAATTATAATTACAATATGATTTAATATTTTTTGAGAAATTATTTGAAAATAAATTATAATAATTTTTTAATATAAATTGAAATGAATTCAAATATGAATACATATTTATTTTTTCTTTTCAAAATATAAAAAAGAAAAGAAAATCCTTTGAGACTTTAAAAACAAAGAATTAATCATAAATCTTGAATAAGAATAATATAATAATATTAAAAAAACTCTCAAATAATTATATATTTGGAAAAAATGAAATGTTTAAATTAAAAAAAAGATATTTCATTATTATATATGAATTTTAAGAAGTGAAAAAATCTATAAAATTCATAAAAACGTTTAATATCTATTAATATAAAAATTTTATGAAATACAATTTAATATTTATTAAAAAGATTAAACATTTTATTAAAAATTGCATTTTTAATAGATATATAAGATTAAATTATTTTTTAAACATTAATAATAAATTATTAAAGAGAATTCAATAAAATAAGATTGATTTAAAAAGAATTAACAATTCAATTTTCAAATCTCAAAAAAATGAAAAATTTATCATTATATAAAAATTTATTTATAAAAGAAAAATGTTTCATTGATGATGATAAAACATCTTAAAGAATAAATTTAAGTAAATATCGGATTTATGTCAAAAATATAATGGAATAGCTTAACAAAATGTAGATTAGAAACAGTAATAACAGTAATAAAATGAGATTGGCAAAATACATTCACACAATGGAATATATCTTACCACCAAGAATAATTGAACAAGAAATATATGATGCATTTTCAAGAGAAGACTTTTATGTGTAATGAAGATGATATGGTTGATGAGGAAGAGTTGAATGATAAGGTAAAGATAATAGGAATAAATAAAATAGAATATTATAAATACCTATAAAGGTAAGTGAATGTTATATTAAAAGTGGTTAAACGAAATTGTTTAACCCAATAGAAATAAGTTTTTTTTGATTTTATTTTTATTAGGAGGAGGTTTATTTAGTGTTCGTGTATATTGCTCATATTGAGGTAAAGAAAAATGATAGGAATCATATTATTGGAGATTTGATATGTTGATATTAAGAAGAAGAGAGAGAATTAGGAAATAAAATTATTGTTATTATTAAACAAGAAGGAAAAAGGAAAAAATAAAGAAAATTTATAAGAAAAATTCATATATAGTTATTATCAAATAAAAGAAATGAATAATATAAGTATAAAGATTACTAAAGTGAAAAATAGGATTATTGCATTGATTAAAAAAGAAAAAAAAGAAAATTAAGAGTAAAATTAAACTTTTTTAAAAATTTTTTTTAATTTTTTTATTATTTTTTATATTGTTTTATTATTTTTCATATTATTTTCATTTTTAAATTTAATATGTTTTTAGCTGATTCTCTTAATGAAAAATTAAAACATAGTTTATCTCAATTTGATATGATAAATTCTAATAAAATTAAACCTAAATATTCTCCAAGACCTCAAAATCCTAAAATTCTTCATTATCATCCTCATCTATTTGGCGATGAAAATTCTAATTTAAATAATGTAAATTTTGAAAAAAACTTCTCTTTATATAAATTACATAAAAAATGGGATAGAAAATGGAATTTGAATTTCGACAAAAATTATAGGAAATTTTCTTTAGATTGTACTTCTGAAAAAGCAAAAAATTCAAAATCATATATAAAAGATTTATTAGACCCTGATTTATTTGAAAGTAAAAAACCTAAATGGAACATAAGTAATAAGGCCAATGAAAAATTTAGAACATCATTAAAAAAAAATGTTTTTGAATTTATGAATGGATTAAATGAATTTCCAATTGTTGCGTTGAAAGAAAAAAATATTCCTGAAGGTGTTGATAGCAGAGATGAACCTACTTCAGATAAAATAATAAATTGGAAGATTTCAAGTCAATTAAATGAACAAGAAATTAAAGAATTAAATAATATAGAAAGAGAAAAAGATTTTTATAATACACAAAAATATTGGAAAAAAAATAAAAATAATAGAGAAAAAGGAGAAGTTTTTAAAGTATCTCAAGAAAGAAAAAAAATTGAAGAACCAAGATATTTTAAACCTTATAAAGATCCTAAAACTCTTACAAGTTATTATTATAATACAATGAATAAAGTTAAAGAAAATTTATGGATTGAAAGAGAGAAAATTGAAAAAAAAGTGAAAAATGAAATTCCAGAATCAGAAAAATTTAAAGAAAAAGTGGATTATTTAGTTAATAAGAAAATGTATAATGAATATAAAGAACAATTTGATATAATGATTGGGAAAAAGAAAGAAAAAAAAATTGATAATAGAAAACAATATAATTGGAAAGATGAAGAGATTGTGGATAAAATTGAAACAATTTCTGATTGGAAAGATATTAAATGGTTTAGACCTGATAATAAGATAATGAGTGATAAAAATAAAAAAGTTGAATTATTAAAATGTTTGGTGAAAGATTCATATAACATTAAAAAAGAAGAAGATAAAATAAAAGAAGAAATTGAAGAATCAAAAAGAAAAAAATCAAGATTAGAATTAATTAGAAAAAAATCTGGAAAATCAAAAAATCTAAATCAAACAATATTTCTAAGTAAATATCCTGTAGACAAAAAAGCACATGACTTTAATATGAGAATTTATCAGAATAACTTTCCACATAGTAATTCAGCTTTAAATATACTTAGTCATAAAGAAAAAATTGAAAATGAAAAAATTAATGAAAATGAAAAAGAAATATTTTTAGAAGCTTATAAAAAGGTAGTAATAAAAGATGAGAAAAAGAAAAAAAGAAGATGTTTAAGTGGAATTATTAAAAATAAGTTTATTGAATATCATTATTATCATCCTGGTGTTTACAGAGGATTTATAGAAAAAAATATTAAAGATGAATCTCCAAAGAATGAAAATCAAGAATTTTCAAAAAACACAAAAAAAAAAACATTAGAAGAAGAGTACTTTGCTTGGTCATGTTGTCTAAATAGAGATAGATTTTCAAAAGGTTGTAGTTGTGAAGTAACTAAAAAAAGAAGATGGAATTATGATATTCCTTAATTTTTAATTTTTACTTTAATAATAAAGATTTATTTTTTTAGAGCCTTAATTTTAAAAGTAAAATTCAATTATAAAATCATTTTTTACTTAAAAAAATAAAATTAAAATGTCAGAAAAGGCAAGATTACTTTTAAGGAAATTACGTTCAGAAAGACAAAAATCAAAAAAACATGAATCATTTTCAGTAGGAAAAGAAGTGACAAATAAATTTTTATTGAACTTAAAATCAACAAATGAAAATGATGATAAGGAAGAAAAAAAAGAAATTGATCCACTTAATTTTTTTGACTTAGAAAAAAAAAAAATTGAGCCAATGAATATGGATGAATTTAAATATCTAACTGATAATGACTCTGAAAGTGAAGAAAAAAATGAAAAAAAAGAATGTGAGAAAAAAATAGGAAAAGGAATGCTTATTGAAGGTTTTAAATTGAATATTACTGATATAATAAATGCTAAAAGAAGATTAGGAGGAAAAAGTGAAGAAGAAATAAAAGAAATAGTAAAGAAAGAAGAAGAAGAAAAAAAAGAAGAACAAAGAAAAAAATTAGAAGAAATTAAAAAAATAAAAGATAGAAATAATATTGATGATATGAGTTTTGCTATGAAAAGAGAATTAATTAGAGAAATTAGAAAAAGTATTCCTATGAAAATCATGGAAGTTGATGAAAATGAAAATAATGATGATAAAAAGAAAATAGATATTCAAAAAAAGAAAGAAAATAAAATAAAAAAATTAGAAATGAGATTGAAAAAAGCAAGACAAAAATATGTAGAAATTTATATGAAGAAACAAAATTTAAATTTAGTAGATGATATTATTAAAAAGGCAAAAGAATTAGAAGCAAAAATGAATATTCCTAAAGAATTGGTAATAAAAATCCATCAGATTTTAGATTCAATTAAACTTCCTAATAGAGTAATAATAGATGATGAAGTTTCAATTTTAGAAAAAGAATATAATATTGAAAATCCTATTAAAAAAATATCAAAAGAAGAAATAAAAGAAATTATGTCAAAAGGTAAACAATAAAATTAAATTTTAAAATTGTAATTATATAAATATTTACTTAAAAAATGTATTAAAAAAAAATATATTTAATTTAAAAAAACATTTTTGGGAATTTCAATATTAATTCTTCAATAAATAATTGAACATAATAAATCTTTATTTCTTTTATCAAAAAGTGAATATTATAGAAAAGACTAATGAAAATATCCTTCAAAAGTTTAAATGATTAAAAAATAGTTTAATATCTCTGATATTTTTTCTATAAAAGTTAAATAGAAATAAATTATATTAATATTTTTAATATTAATGTTTGAGTTATATAAAAAAAAATAAATATATTTTAAAACAAAGGTTATTATTTTTTAATTGATTTTAATTCAAATGGATAATATATATGTCCATCTCTATGAGAAACATCATATATATGAGAAAAAATACCATTATATTTTTTAAATATGTTTGGATTACTTTTAAATACATTTAAATATTCATTACAAACATGATTTGAATAAGGTGATTTTTCTTCTTGAAAATTTCCTAATCCTTTTTGTTTATTATAAATAGTTTTATCCAATAATTTTGGTTTTTCATAAAAAGGGTTTTTACCATGTGAAACTATATTATAATCAACATAAGAGTAATTCATTGCAGAACTTTTATTAATTTTTGGTTGCCATTCATTTTTTAATACATAATGTATTCCAAATTTATTCTTTTCTTCTAAAAAAGAATAATTAGTTAAAATGTCCTTTTTTTTAGGAGTTTTAATAGTAAGTATATCTTTAGATAAAAATGATTTTGAAATTTTATTTTTTTCTTTTGGATAATATTTTTTAAATTGTTGGATAATAGGTAAATATTCTATTTTAGGACATATTTTTGATGTATTAAGTGCCCAATGTCCTCTATCACTATAATTCACTTTTTCATATATTTGTTTTTTAATATATGGTTTTATTATATCTTTGTTAATAAATTCTGAAAAAATTCCAGATTCTGATATTCCATTTTCTTGATGCTTAAAAAATCTTTTAAATTCTCTATTTATTTTAAAATTTAAATTACTTTACTGGTCTTATTTGTGATAATCTTCTTTTATTATGAATATTTGGTGCTGAAGAACTATTCAACAAAACTTTTCTTAAAAATTTAGATTTGTTGTTGATAATACTCATTTATTTTAAAATTTTATGAATTTAACAATTTTCTTTATTTTTTTTCAAAAATAAATTAAAATGTCATTCAGAGTAAATAATAATATTTTAACTGGTCATTTTAATTATCCTCAAGAAAAAAATGAATTAAATTTACTTTGGTCTTCTTTTATGACAACATTTAATTATTCATCTTTTTATAATTTAGATAGTAAAAAAAGTTCAGAAAAATTAAAAGATTTTAATATTCCAAATACAATAGTAAAAAATATTGAAAAGAAAAAATTACTTGAATTCTTTCAAAAAAATTCAATTTCAATTTCTGAAAATGGATGTTTGAATGATCCATTTAATTCGAATAATTATTTTTTATCAGAAGCTAAAATTTGGATAATGTATATTATTTATAATTTACAAGATCCTTTATGTTCAACTGAAAAAATATTAAAACTTTTTTCATTTGCTTTAAAATATAATGCAGATTCAATTTCACTTTTTGAATTTTTTTTAATATATATTTCTCAATTACCAATCTATGTATATGAAAATGATGTTCAAAATACTTATTCAAATTTAATTCCTGAAGAATTTGTTCTAATTTATAATGAGAAAAAAAATATTTTATATAAAATATTTAATCAAAAAGAAGAAAATGAATTTAATATTGATAATGAAATTTCTGATGATGAAGAGAATAATATCAATGATTTTTCTTTTTCAAAAAGTTTTCAAGATAATTCAATTTTTCAAGATGAATTAATATCTGAAATTAAATGTCCTAATTCAATTTTGAAAAATGAAATTGACAATTATTTAATTTCTGATGACATTAAAAAAGAAAAAAAAGAAGAAATTTTAATTAATGATTATAAAGTTATTTCACCAGATTTTGAAAATAAAGGTTTAATTGCTTTGTTAATGAAAAACGAAACTTTAAATAATATAATTTTTATCCCTTTAAAAGAACAATTTGGAGGTTTTTCAGAAAAACTTGAAGTAAGAGAGTTAATAAATCATATAAATAAAATGTATTATAATAAAGAAGTTGAATATATTCCTTATAATCATGAAATTGTAAATAGAATAAAATTATAAATTTTAATAATATAACAATTAAAACAAAAATAAATTATAATAATTTTAAACTGCCAGTGATTTTATCTATATTTTTAACAAGATCAGGACCAATAGCACAACAAGTTGCAGTATGAGGAGCAACTTCTGTTCTTCCAGCATCATGAATAACACATGTTACTATTCCTGAATTTTTTGCTTTATCTTCTATTTCCATTAATTCTTTCTCAGAATTAACTTGTAATACAATTTTAGCTTGACCTGAAAAATTTTGCCAATTATTTACTAACATTGAATTTTTATTCATTGATTTTTGATATGCTCCTAATGCAGCATGTGCTACTTGAGCTGCTGTTTTTCCTATTGACATTTTTAAATCAGTTCTCACAACAATTACCATTTTATATTCTTCGTGATTTACTAAATTTTGTAAGATATTAGAAAAATTAGAAAATAAAGAATTATTATTATTCACATTGTTATTTATTTGAGTGTTTGATTTCATTTGAATGTAAAATTCTGGTTCTTCCATCATTCTTACTATTAAATTACATATTTCTTCTTTATCTGATGATATTTTCATTGCTAAATCTACTTTCTCTTCTTCAAATCCAAATTCTAATATTTCTTTTTTTAATGATTCTTTATTTTGCTCTTGAGGTTCATTTGAATTCATTAAATAATTATATTTTATCAATAATTTTTTAATATTTTAATTTAATAATATATTTTATACATAAATTTATTTATTTATAAAAAAATATTTTACTTTTAAATTCACTCATTAAACTCATTTTATTTTTAAATGAAAACCAATAATGAAAATGAAAACCAAAAAACAGAAGATACCTTTCAATTTATATTTAAATTAATATTAATAGGAAATTCAGGAACAGGTAAAACAAGCATAATAAATAGATTTATAAATGAAAAATTTGAAGATTCATATAAATGTACAATAGGAGTTGATTTCTTATTAAAAAAAATAAAAATAAACGAGCAAAATATAAAGCTTCAAATTTGGGACACAGCAGGAATGGAAAAATATAAACAAATAACTACAAGTTATTACAGAGGAGCTCATGGAGCAATTGTTGTATTTGATTTAACAAATAAAGAATCATTTAATGATGTTCATAAATGGGTAAATGACTTTTCAAATATAACTAACCAAAATTCAAATATGAGAAGTGTAGTTATAGTTGGAAATAAAAATGATTTAATTGATAAAAGAGAAGTTTCACAAGATGATATTGATAAATATATTTCAATTAATAATTTTAATTATGTCGAAACTTCTGCTAAAGAAGGATCAAATATTGAAGAAATGTTTTTTGGAATCACTAAAGAATTAATGGGCAAATATAAAGATTTTATTGATAAAAAAGGTAAAAATACTTTTTCTCAAGGTGAAAATATTAAATTTTCTGATGCATTACCTCAGGATTTTGATAAAAAAAAGAAAAAATGTTGCGAATAAAATTTATTGTATATTTTTTTATGTTTTTAAAAAATTTAATTGATTTTTATAAATATTTTAAATAATTATAATATAAAAATGTTATCTGAACAAACAAAAGAATTAGTTTCTCGATTTTTTGCAATTTTAGGAGAAGGAGAAGATAATGTAGAACAATTACGTCAAAAATTAAATAGTTATGAAGACTTTGACCCTTATAGATTATTTAATAGATTAGATCAATTTAGAAAAAATTTCATAAATGAAAACACGTTAATAAATTTTGCTCAATTAAATCAAATAGAAGCTACAATAAACCAAGGAAAATATGTTATTTTATTTTATGATACTAATGGTGATCATTCTTTAAATTATAATGAATTTCTAGGATTAGTTATTGGAAAAGGATTTTATGAAAAAAGAGATATGGAAAATATAAATGAAACTAATTCAAATTATATGTCATATGAAACTGAAAAAGTATTTTGTGAATTATTAAAAGCCTCATTTGATTTAGTAAATGCATTAGATTCTGTTTTAGCTGACATAAAATCATATGGTGATTTTTCAGTTTCAGAATTATTATTTCAAATTACTAATAATGGAATAATTAATATGAATAATTTAAAGAATTTTTTACAAACTTATAATAAAAATTTAAATGAAGAACAAATTGAAGGGTTATGTAGAAGACTTGATTTAAAAAAAAATGGTAGAATTGATATGAGTGATTTAGAAAGAATTTTTTATTTTCCTTATTCATCTCCTCCTTCAAATGCAGCTTCTTTATCAAATAGTTTTCAAAATAACAGAAAACAAGTAAATGATGAAAATAATGAAATTGAAGAAAAAAATAAATTAAAATACACTCAAAAAGTAGAGTCAGAATTAAATCAAAATAATAATTTATCAAATCCTAATTTAAAAAACCAAAATATTAATATTCAAAAAGGAAAAAACAATCCTCAAAAAATGCAAATGGATAATAAAAAAAATATTCAAATTGATATACCAAATTTAAATCCTTTTAATCAAAATTCAAATTTAAATTCATCAAATTTTAATAGAAGTAACAATAATTTTAATATGAGTGGTAGTAATAATTTTAATATGAATAATATGAGTAATAATTTTAATAGAAGTAACAATAATAATAATTTTCAAAATTCTAATTTTAATATGTCAGGTTCAACTAGATTTGAAACTTCTCCAATGAAACCAATGAATAAAGACATGAAAATTCAAGAAAGAATGAATACAGATTTTAATAAATATAAAATTGGAAATCCTTTTGAAAATAAAAATAAGATAAAAAATATGAATATTGAGACAGAAGGAAATGATAATTTAAGAGAAAGTAGAATATCAAAAACATTAGCATTAAGATTAAGTCCATTAAGAAATCAACAAAAACCAGATGGTAATTATTTAGATAATTCATTAGGAGATAATAATAATTATGATGAAAATCAATTTTCAGAAAGAGATTTTATTTGTTTTTTAAAAGCTTTAATAGATATAGAATGTAATATTGAGTGTCAAAAATGTTTAATAACAAGACATCCAGATTTTAATATTGAAGATATATTTTTAATATTTGAAACCCCAAAAACTCAAAATAATATTTTAACTTTTTCAGATTTAAAAAATGGTTTTAGGAATATAAATTTATGTTTCTCAGATGAAGATATTAAACTTTTAATTTCTAGATATGATTTAGATAATAATAATGGAATTTGTTATAGTGATTTTTTTGATATGTTAGTTCCATTTGATAAATGTAGAAGAGATGATATTGAAAGAAGAGTTCCAAATGGATTATGTAATAGTACTATTAATGAATTAAGATGTCTTTTTCAATTGTTATTAAATTGTGAAAAAAATTTAGAAGATATTAGAAAAAGAATTATTCAATTAAAAGGTTTTGATTTACAAGAAATTTATAATAAAGAAGTTGATCAATTTGGATATGGACTTGCAAATAATGAAGAAGTTGATACATATTTAAAAAGAAAAGGATTAAAATGTAATCAAAAAGGATATGATTTATTGTTTATTAGACTTGATAGAAATAGAGATGGAAAAGTTGGATATGATGATTTTTTATTTGAAATTACTCCTAATTCAAAATAATTATATTTAATTATTTTTTTTTTAAGAAAATTTTATTAAGAATGGGAAAATTAATTTTCAATATTTAACAATTAATAATAACAATTTTATAAAATAAAATACTCTATAATAATTTAACACGATTTTATATATTTCATATAGCTTTTTTAAGTATAAATTTATTAATTTTATCAAAATCTTTAATCAAATCATCTTTATTATATTTTTGATTTTTATGATTTAATTTATATGAATCAAATATATAATTTTTCCAATCTTGGTTAATATCTAAATTATCATTATTACTATTATTAATATTATTTAATTCTTCACTAAATAAGAATTTATCATCTATAAAATGATTTCCTTTAAAACAATTAGTTATAACCATCATTTTATAAGCTTTTTCATTTATTTTTTTAATAAATTCTGGTAAAATCACACCTGAATTAATATCACAATCTTTATTTACAAAATCAAATCTAGATTTATCATTAAAAGTAAAAATATCATTAGATATATTTTTTGAATTTGAATTTATATTTTCACTAGATATACTACTTCTTATACTTAAACTATTAGTATTTGTTGAAATAGAACTTTCTAATTCATTTAATTTGATAAGATTTAATTTTGGTCTTTCTTTATGAGGAAACTCTTTTTTCTCTTTTAAATATTCTTTTGGTTTTTCTATTATATAATTATTCATTTTTTTTGGTCTTATTCTTTCTTTTCTATTTGGATCATTTTCAATTACTATTTTACTATCATAAATTAAATCTGGTGAAGGAAACATTGTTTTAATTTTTTTTTCTTTAAATGTCATTAAACTTTTTTTGACTAAAGGATTAAAAATATCTCCTAATTTCATAGCTAATAATTGCTGATTATAAAAAAGCATTTTATTATAATTTAATTCATTTCTTCTGATAATTTCATTTTCTTCAGCTTTTCTATGTAAATAAACACAATCTTTATTATTACATTGAAGATGTTTTAAATAATATTGGCAATATTTAGTAGTACCAAAGCTGGCTCTAATTAAATGATTATCAACAATTGTATCATCAAGAGATAAAATTGCAATAGAAGCTTCACTAGATTTACTATAAGTTATATAAGCACAATAACTTGGACCATATTTCCCATTTTTATGATACCCATTTTTTTTATTTATTACTATTTTTAAAATTTTACCATATTGACCTAAATATTCAAATTTACTTAATAAATCTCTATCTGCTATTGATTCACTTAAGCCTATTATATATACTAAATTTTTTGCCATTATTCTATAATCTTTTTCTTCTTTTGATTCAGATGGAGATCTGTTTTTCTTCTTTGATTTTTTATTTTCTTGAGAATATCTTACTGCTCTTGACATACTGTTATTTTGATTATATTTTTTTAATAGATTATTTTTTATTTGGATCATTTGAAATTAATTTAAATTTAAATGCTTAAATTAAAAAGGGGATATATATCTTTCAAATATTTTTCAAATATTGAATGAGATTCTTGTTATGATTGTTGGATTTTGTTAGATTTTCACAAATATTTTTATTAAGATATATTTTCATGAATAAAATTAAAGTTTTAGATAAATCAAATACCCACTATTTTTATAAATTAGATTATAAATATTATTTTTTATTTTTTCAATCTATTTCAAAAATAAATTTGTTTCAAAGAAATAAATTTGTTATTAACAATTTTAGAGATTATAAAATATTCAATTTTATATTTAAAATTACATATTTCTTTGATTTATTATTATAATTCATAAATAATAAAATATTAAATTATATAAATTATATATTTATATATTTGAATAATAAAATAATAAAAATATATTTAATCATCTTGATTTTCCATTTGCCTTTTCATTAACATAGTTCTATTAACTAAATTTCCATTTTCATCTTCAAATTCTTCTTCATATTCTGGTTTAAATTCTTCTTTCTTTTGATCTTCAAGTAATTTATTTTGTAATCTTAAAGCATCTTCTATAGTAGTGACTTCTTTAAATTGTAGAGTATTAGGTAATTTTAAACTTTTCATTCCAGCAGCATGTCTCCATTCTTGAAAATGATGTTCAAAAGATCTTCTTCCCCAATAAGAAGCTCCTCCACAAATTTCACATTTATATTCAACTCCCAAACCATGAATTTTATATAACCAATATGGAATTGGTTTTCCATCCCATCCTATTGGAATATTCTTTGGATTATATATTTTTTTTGTGTCACTTTCATTTATTTCTAATTTCTTTATTTCATTTTCATTTATTATATCTGCTTCTAATTCTATATAATTCATTGTCTGCTTTTTTCTTATTTGATTCTTTGTATTTTGAACTATATCATTTAATAAATCTTTATATTTTGATATTTGAAATTCATAATAAGAAATTGAACGAAGGTTTTCATATTTTAATGTTTGATTGTTTGAAGATTCTTTTTGATTTTTTTCTTTCTTTAAATGTTTTTTACTTTTTAAATGATATTCATATACTGTGTTTTTAGAAAATGATTTTTGGCAAACATCACAAAAAAATATTTCTTCTATTTGTTTTTCTGTTTCTTGTAAATTAATATCATTTTCATTATTTGAATCATTATTTAAATTATTATCTTTTGTTTTTTCATTTTCTTCTTCTTCTTTTTTTAATCCTTCCCATCCTGGTATTTCTCTATTTTCCCAATCTTTATCAAATTGTAAATCAATAATATCTTGAATTTCATTAATATTTGCTAATGGTTGAATTTTAATGAAAAATTCTTTTAAATATTTACAACAATTTTTTATATAATCTTGATAATCATTTTGAAGTTTAATTTTAATTGGAATTTTTTCAAAATCTCCAAAAGAATTTATATAACTTAAATAATCAATATCTTTTTCATTATTCATTTGATAAATTCCTTTAATATTAATATACTGTTGATATAATGTATACATATCAAGACAATTTCCTTTATTTTCATCAACAGAAAAATTGGATTTACTATTAACTTCATCTAAATATTTATTAAATATTTTATCTCCTGTTATATTTTCATTAACATCATTTCCTGTAATTTGTCTTTTATTAGTTTGTTTAATTTCTTTTAATTTTTCATAAAAATTAATCCAAACATCAACTTTCTTTTTATTTGGATTATTTTTTTTTAATAAACATAAGGAAGAATCTAAATAATGTTTTTTTCCCAATAAAACTAAATTTTCTTCTTTAAATAAACCTGAATTATCTTCATAATATGTAATTAATTCTTTTGATAAATTTTGAATTCTATCAATACATTTTTTAATGATCATTTCAGCAAAAACTCTTTCTTTAGGATTTTTTTCTTTATAAGAAATTCCTTTAGAAAGAGCTTTTTCTAATTGTTCAATTTCTTCATGTTTACTTCTAATAATCTCTAATATAGTATTTGACATAATAATGATAATAATATTTAAATAAAATATTATTTTTCAAAAATTTATAATTCTTAAAAATAAATTGGCTTAAAATTATTTAAAAGATGGGAAACAATAATTCTATCCATGAGATAAATTTAGATAATGCAGTTGATTATAGAAATTTATTACCAAAAGGAAAAATAAATAGAATAAGTCAAATATATGAAATAATGAAAGGTCATTTTGGAATGTCTAATCGAAATAGTAATGAGAGAAATCGTGGTAATTCAACAAGAATATTAAAACAGAATTTAACAAAATTTTCAGATATGTTATTAAGAACAAATTCAAAAAGACCAAAAGTAGAAAATTCAGGACAAGAAAAAGAAATTTATACAATAATAAAAATGCATAATAAAGAAAGAAATGATGAAAAATTAATAAACGACTGTTTAATGTCTCATTTTTTTATGCAATATTTAAATGAACAAGCAAGAAATGCAATAATAGAAGAAATGTCATTAATTCAAGTAGATAAAAATAATTATATATTTAAACAAGGAGCAATTGGAAATTATTTTTATATTTTAAAAAGTGGAACAGCTCATTTAATAATAGATAATAAATTAATAAAGGTGTTAAGAATTGGAGAAAGTTTTGGAGAATTAGCTTTATTACATGATGCTCCTCGTTCAGGAAGTATTAAAGCAATTTCAGATTGTTTACTTTATATATTAGAAAGAAAAAATTTTAGAAAAATAGTTGAACACATAACAAAAATTAATTATGAAGAAAATTTAAAATTTTTAGAATCAGTAAGTATTCTTTCTCATATGGAACAATATCAAAAAACTATATTATCAAATAATTTAGTGAAAGAAGAATTTGAAGAAGGAAGAAAAATAGTAACAAAAGGAGAATTTTCAAGTTGTTTATATATTATTAAAAGTGGTTTAGTAGATTGTATAGATGATAATGGAGTTATAATAAGAACTTTAAAAGAAGGAGATAATTTTGGAGAAAGAAGTATATTAAGTGATACTAAAAGAACTTTAGATGTTGTTGCTAAAACTGATTGTGTTTGTTATTCTATTTCTATTGCTACTTTAAAAAGTATGTTAGGTGAAAAATATAGAAGTTTTTTATATTTAAATTTCATGAAAAGTGCTTTTAAAAAATCAAAATTATTAAATCACTTAAATACTTATTTTGTAGAAGAAGTTTTTCAATTTTTTGAAGCTGTTAATTTAGGTTATGATAATGTTGCTTTTCCTATTAAACATAATAAATCATCAAATATAGTAATAATCATAGATGGAAATTTAATAAATGTAAGAATAATTTTATATAAATTGTTTATTTAAATATTTGAAATAGTCTAAAACAAAAGAAATAATGTATAGTAGAGGGGATATACTTTTTGAAAAAGATTTAATAAATTTATCAAAAGAAAAATTAACATATGCGCTTTATCCTCATCCTGATGCTTTATTTATGGAAGCTGATACAAGTTCAGTTTTACATTATCTTCAATGTATGAATTTTAATGAGGTCCTTATTAAAAGTGAAGTTATTGATTCTTTAGCATCAATTAGTTTTTTTAAAAATTTACCTCCAAATAAATTAGCAAGTATTTCTACTATGATAAGACTTCAAAAATTTAAATCTGGACAAAAAATAGTTGTAGAAGGAAATAAAACAAATAAATTTTTTATTATTAGAGTTGGGGAAGTTGATGCTTTCTCAGAAGGTAAATGTATTAAAATATTAAATCCAAAAGATTATTTTGGTGAAAGAAGTTTATTAATTGATGATATAAGTCCATTTACTTATATATCAAAAAGTTATTCTGAATTATATTATTTAAATAAAGATGATTTTTTAAAAGTTGTGGAGAAAAATATGAAAAAATTTTTATTAGATAGATTAAAATTACAAGATAATGAAGTTGAATTAGAAGATTTATATTATATAAAAGAATTAGGAGTGGGAAATTATGGTCATGTTTCATTAGTATATTGTAAAAAAAATTCATTGTTTTATGCAATAAAAGCAATAGATAAAAAGCAAATATTATTTGATAACATAGAAAATAATTTAGAATTAGAAAAGAATATATTATCAAATTTAGATCATCCTCTCATAGTCAAATTAATCAAATTTTTAAAAGATAAAAAAAACATATATTTATTAATGGAATATTTACCAGGATTAGAATTATTTGATGTTATAAGAGATATTGGTTTATTAAGTAAAAATGAAGCAATTTTTTATGGAGCATCAATGCTACTTGCAATTAATTATTTACATGAAAGAAAATTAATATATCGTGATTTAAAGCCAGAAAATATAATAGTTATTGAAAATGGATATTTAAAACTAATAGATTTTGGAACTGCAAAAAAAATAGAAGATAGAACTTCAACGATAATAGGAACTCCACATTATATGGCACCAGAAGTTATTTTAGGAGAAGGTTATTCTTTTCAAATTGATTTTTGGTCTATTGCTATTTGTATTTATGAATTTATTTGTGGAGAAGTTCCTTTTGGAGAAACAGCAGATGATCCTATGAAAGTTTATATTTCCATTATTAAAGATAAATTATCTTTTCCTCAATTTGTTATTGATCATGAATTTAAATTATTAATTAAACAAATGCTTGAAAAAAATCCTATGAAAAGATTAGCCAAATATGAAGTTATTATAAAACATTTATGGTTTAATGGTTTTAATTGGGATGAATTAACTTCTTTAAATATGAATCCACCTTATTTCCCTAAAATTGATTCTTTACCAAAAATCACTGAAGCTGATATCGAAAAATGTGATATTGAAGCCAAAAAAAATAAAAATGAAATTAATACTTTTATGACTACTGTTGATAAAAATGAAAAAAATAATTCTTCTCCTAGAAAAATGAAAACTTCTAATAATAATAATATAAATATTATGAAATATACAAATTATATAAATACCAAAGAATGGACTTCAGATAAAGATATAAAATTTACAGAAGAAGAACTTGAAAAATATAATTTATGGTTTGACAATTTTTAAATAACTTTTTCCACACAAAATAATAAATATTATAAATAAAATTAATAAAAAATGTAAAAAAAACTTTTTAAAATTAATAGGACAAAGTGAAGATAAATAAAATGAAATAATAAAAATAGGGTAAGAAAGAAAAAGAGAAAGTAAAGAAGGCATGTTTAGATCTAGAAATGCTAGAATGGAGAAAAATATATAGAATAGAATTAAAGATTACAAATATGATTTAAGAATAGAAAAACAAGTTAAAAAAAGAGATGAATTCAATAAGACTCAAATTCAGTAACTATAATATATATATTTATATTATATTAAAAAATAAAATAAAAATCACTCAATATATATATTGCTTCTACAAACTGGACATTCTCTTTTAACATTTAACCAATTATCTATGCATTCTGAATGAAATAAATGATTACAAGAAGAAAGAAAATATGGTTTATTATTATAATTTATTTTTCTTTTTGAAAAATAAAAAGGTTTCCAAAAAAAACCATAATCATCCCAATAATCATTTCCTTTATTTTTTTTATCTAATATATTAAAATCATTTAATACTGTACTCAAACTTTCATTAAGTTTATCAACATTTATATCTTTCAAACAAATAACACATTCAATAATATTTTCTTTATTATTTCTTTTTGAAATTAATTCATTTAAATCTTTTTCATCTATGTATTTTCCTTCATTAGTATTTTTAAATAAAGGTAAAAACCATCTTGTTCCAAAAATTTTTTGTGAATACATTAATAAAATCATTAATATCATTATTATTGAAGACTTAATGACTACTTTATAATTAGGTGAAATTAAATAAAAATTATATTGATATCCTCTAAAATAACAAGGAATAAATAATCTATTTACACTTAAAAAGAATATATAAAAAGAAGGAGCAAAAGAGTTTATATTATATATTGAATTATATATTATTTGAGGCAACCAAGTCATTAAAACACATAATATAATATAATTTGGGTTAAATATTAATTCATTGATTCTAAATAAAACCGAGAATGAAATAAAATATATTGTTAATTGAATAAATGGTAATTTTTTTTTGAAATTATCACTAATTCTACTATCATTTATTATTTTCAAATATCTATCTCTCCATATTAAATGTAATAATCTAAAATCACATAATATAATATTTAGAAAAAAAGATAAAGCAATCATTAAAAATTGAAATAAATATAAAAAATTTTCCACAGAAATTTTTATATGAATAACAAAACCAAAAATATTCCAAAGTAAATTATATAATAAAGTCGGTAATGAAAAAGTATCTCTATAAATTTCAGGTGAACTTTTAAATAAATGAATTAACCAAAAAGAACTTAATAAAGAAAAAATACATAATATAATAACAATAAAACAATAAGTATTTACAATTTTATATTCTGCATATTCTTTTAGTTTTCCAACTTCAAAATAAATATCTAAATTATTGCATTCTAAAGAATAAATTCTTCCATAAATTTTAGTAATATTTTTAATAGTAATATTTAAAGAAGTTGTACAAGAACGAATTCTTTTATATAAATCAAATACCATTCCTATATTATTACTAGATCTAAAATCTCCTATAATATTAAAAGTAAAATTATTTATAATTTTTAAAGATAAATTATAAATTTCTTGATTTGAATAAATTAAATTCCAATTGTCAACATAATTACCTTCAATTGCTCTTGATCTAAATGATACTAAATTATTACTCAATGAAATATCCATAAAAAATAATCCTGAAAATGAATTTCCTATATTTGTTATATTGGAATACCATTTCCCTTCATATCCTATTTTTGATGTGTTGATCAATAGTTCTTTCATAAATTTTTCTTCTTCATTTAATTCAATTTTTTGCTTTTTTTTGTTTGATAATAATCTTAAAGTTTCATTATTTAAATTTGGTTGAATTAAATTGTTTTCAGTCTTTTCAAATTTAAAATTTAAAGGTTGATTCAACAATAATAAATATAGAAAAATAAATACAAAAGGAATTATACCATAAGATTTATATTTATAAGATTCATTTTCGGAGTTAAATAAATTTAAATTTATATGAAAATCTATAAGAGAAGTTTCTTCATTTAATTCTCTATTCATTTTATTTTATTAATTACCTAATTTATAATCAAATATATTTAAATATAAATTAGTTTAAAAAATTTTAAATTTTCAATAACACATTATTAACATTAATTTATAAAATAAATAAAATTGAAAATCCATTTTTCAATAAAAAAAAAAATTAAATTATAAAATAAAATGTCAAAGAGATTTTCAAATCCAAAATTTATATCACAAATAAAACAAAATTCAAAAATATCAAACGAATTATATGAAGTATCTCAATTACAAGAAATATTTCATTTATATTCAAATAATGATAAATATTTAACAAATAAACAATATTCTCAATTTTTATCTGATGCGCAATTAATAGATAACGATCTTCTTTCAATTAAATATTCAAATGTTCTTTTTTATTCTTTTACAAAAGCAAAAAATAATTTAAATTTTCAATCTTTTTGTGATTTAATTATTAAATTAACTGAATTAAAATTTCAAGAAGAATTTATGATTAATCAAGCAACATCTCTTTCAAAATTTATTGAAACTTATATAACTCCTTTAATTAAAATTTTAAAATCAAATCCACTTTCAAATAATAATAAAGTTAATAATACAAATTCAACTTTACCAATGATTAATTATCAATTATTAATTTCTAAAATAGGAAATAGATTAAATAAAGAAATTTTTGAAGGAAATTATCTTTTATTTGCAAAAGTATATTTGAAATATTTTTGTTTTGAAAAATTAAAAATTTCAAATCAACAAAAAAATCATTTATCATCAAGAGCTTTTTGCAAAGTAATGAGAGATTTTGAAATATGTCCTTATTATATTACAATAGAACAAATAAATGAAGTTTATGAAAATATAATTTTAAATAAAGATTTAGTTTTAGAAAATATGATAAAATCAATTAATACTGATATGTGTAGTAATGAAGGAATGTTTTATACTTTATATCATTTTATGGCAAGTTTCTATTTATTAGCAGTTAATAATATTTTATTCACTAATAATGAAGAAGAAAAAAATAATTTATGGCAAATTTTTGTCAAGGGTTCTGACTCAGAAGCGTTAAATGGATTAATTAAAATTCTTTATAAATCCCAAAATTTAAAGAATATAATGCCAAATGAAATTAATCAAGCAGAAAATGAATATAATAATAATATGAATAGTAATAATAATTTAATTGATGGTAATAATGAAATAAATAATAGCAATAATGAAATTCCATTAAGTTCTCAAAGTAATTTAAAATCTTCTATATCAAGAATGAATATAGAAAAATATAATACAAATCCAAATAAAAAAATAATTGATGATTATTCAAATCAAACAACAGAAATAAAAACTTTACCACATGAAGGAAAATTAAGAATATTAAAAGTAAAAGAAATGGCTCCTGAAATAGTAAGAAAATATTATGATACATTAACTTCAATATATAAATTTTATTCTGAATTATATTATGAAACAATATTTTCAATTTATATGACTCAAAATGGATTTATTAAATTTATTCGTGATATGGGTTTAGTAAGTAATAATTATAATCAAATTGAAAATTCAAAAGTCAATGACACAAATGTTAATTTAACAGAAATGTATTTAAATAATAAATTAAAAGCAAATTTATTATCTTTTTCAACATTAAATTTTTACTTTTCAAAATTTTCAACAAATAGTAAAGGAATAATACAAAAAAATAATAATAAAAGAATAGATTTTGAAAATTTTGTATATATAATATTATGTTTAGCAAATAAAATATATAATCCTCAATTCAATTCAATTTCTTATGAAAATAAATCTTTCCCAATTGAAATTTTAACAATGAGTGAATTTCCAATAAAATATGCAAATGCATTTATTGATAATTATGTTATTCCTTTATATACAGATATAAAAACTTTTGTAGAAGAAGAATCTTTTACTTTTGAAAATTTAAATTTATTATTTGACTCAATGAAAAATTACATTAATAAAATAATATCTTTATTAATTAGAGTTTTAAAAGTTTATTCAGATGGAAAAGATTATATTGATTATAATCAATACTTTAAATTTTTATGTGATTTTGAAATTTTTCCTGATTTAATTTCAAGAACAAGAATGATAAAAATATTTATTCATTTTATTGATAATTTTGATAGAGAATATGTAATAAAAGGAAATAATAAAATTCTTTTAACTTTAGAAAGATGTGCAAAAGCTATTTTATTCATTGGAATTGGAGGAAGTGATAAAAAAAATAATAAAAGTGATTCTAATGAAGTTCTTATTAATTTAATTTATTTTTTACAAAGAATGGGACAAACTCAAGGAATTAAAAATGTTTCTTTAATTTCTGGTAATATTTCTACTCAAAGAGATTTCATTAAATATGTTGAAAATTTAAAAAATAAAATCATTCCTTCTAATTATAATATGGAAGAAAAAAACTTTTCTGATTTAATTTAATTTTTATTTTTAATAATTATTTAAATTAAATTTTCTAAAATATATATATTTTTTTCTAAATTATTTTCTTCATCATAAATTTTAATTTCATTATTTAATTCTTCAATTTCTTCACCAGACAAGTTATTTTTTGCTAATTGATTAATAATAACATCATTAATAAAATTATAATTTAATTTCAAATTACACATAATTATATATAAATTAATTAAAATATTATTAACACTTAAAATATTATAATTATTATAATCTTCACTTTCATTACTAAGTGAATTATCTTCATAATTTAAATCATCCATAAACCATTCATACCAAAAATTTTTTATTTCCCATAATTTACAAGATTTAAAAGTTTTAACATAATCTTCGTAAATATATTTTATTTTCTTTGTTCTATTTTCAAATGTAAAATAAGAAAAACATATTAAAGTTAATAATTTCCCTGTTTTATTTTCTGTTTCTGTTAAATAATTTAATGTATAATAAATTACTTTTAATAATTCATGATAACTTTTATTTGAAAGTCCTTTTTTGAAAATATTATTTTGAGTAGAACCTTGAAAAATTAAATCACAAAAATATTCTCTATTAATATCCTTTTTCATTAAATTTGTTATTTCTAAAATTTCTTTATTTTCATTTTCAAATTCAATAGAACATATAATATTAAACCAATCTTTTATTAATTGTTTATCTTGAATATTATTTAAATTTAAAAGATTTGATTCACTTAAAGATTTTTTTTTAATAATAATTGAATTTTGAGAAATATTAATAAAATATCTTCTATATATATCTTTTACATCATTTAAATTATAATTCTTTTTAGAATTTAATATTATATATTCTGGTAATTTTTTTTCTTCTTCTGATTTCAATGATTCTTTCTTATTTATTTCATTTTCAATATAAATTTCTATTTTTTCTCTATCTAAAGAAATAATTGGAATATTAATAAAATAAGGAGAAATTAAATTTGAAATTGAATTTAAATTTTCTGATTTTTTTGTCATACTATTTTCATAAAAAGATCTTTTAGCTAAATTATATTTCATATTTGTAAAAGATTCATTGTTTTCTTTTTGATTATATTCTTGTTTATTATTTAAATTTTGTGTTTTAGATTTCATTATTTTTAAAATATTTTTTTTTGATGAATGTGAGCTAATTTTTTTCTTATTATACATTAATATATTATCGTTTTCTTGAATAAAGTTTTTTGCTTTTTTATTAAAAGATGATGTATCAAATATTAAATTATCATAAATTTTACCATAAGGTTCATATAAAGGTTTTTTCTTATTTTGTATAATTTCATTTTCATTAAATAAAAATTGATTAAAATTTTGAGTTTGAAGAATTTCTTGATAAAATTTTTTATCATTTTTTTTAGACATTAAGAAATATTCACTATTAAAAACAGGATTTTCTTTTTCCCTCATAAAAGAATAAACATGAATATGACCAAACATCATAATAAAAGCAGTTAAAAAAATATCTCTAATTTTTTCTTCTACAATATAATTATTATTTATTTTTTTAATATCCGTTAATTTCTTATTTAAAAATTTTTCAATATCTTCTGGAAATTTAGGTAATTTAAATTCTTTAACAATATCTTTTTTCCATAAGAATTTTTTCTTAAGAATTTGTTCAACGTTAATAGTAATTTCATCATTTTTAATATCAACAAAAATAATATGATTATCATTTTTTTTATCAATATAATCATTATTAAGAGAATATTTAAATAAAAATTCATCAGTTCCCATTATAAAAGGAATAATACTTTGTAAAAATCTAACTGTAGATAAAGATAAAACAGGAACATAAATATTAGACCAAAAAAAAGGATACATAAGATTAATAAAAGCAAAAGAAATATTACTTAATAATTGATAATCATTATCAATAAATAAAATTTTTTGTTCTAACAAAATAAAATGATAAATTTTAATAATATTTTCAATAGATAAATGTTTTGAAATATTACAAGTAGTACAATTAATCATACTTGGTTTAAAAGGACTAATTAATTGGATATTTGAAGTATTATAAGGAATATAAAATAATATTTTTTGATTTTTATAAGGAACTGGAATTTCATTTGTTAAATGATTAATTAAATCATTTAATTCTTTTTCATTTAATTTAATCATTGTTTTTAAACATTCATTCATTTGATTTATAAAAGGAAATCTTGAAACTAATGTTATACATTCTGGAATTAAAATAGTTTCATTTCCTATAAATTTAGTTACAATATCTAAATTTCTTTTAAATTTTTCATTGTCAAAATTTTCATCTTCATCATGTATATTTTGAAATTTAGTATATTCTTTTAAAGGATTAATTTTATATTTTTTATCAAACTCACTAATTTCAATTTTTCTAAAATAATGTAAAGAAACAATATAAAAAATTTCACCTTTTTCATTTCTAATAATATTCAAAAAAGAATTATAAGGTTTAGGATAATTATCATCATTATCATTATTAAAGCAAATTTTAATTCCTAAAGGAAAAACTAAATTAGCAGTTAAATTAGAAATCTCAATTTGATATTTTTTATTTTTATTTTGATAGGATTGAATAACATTAGGTTGAAAAGAGGATAAAATAGAACATTCAGAATGTAAACAAGTTGAAGGATATTCCTCACTTTCATGAATTAATTCTGTATTATTATATGTTAATCCACTTATAAAAACACAATGACAAAAAGTATCATACTCTATTTCAGAATAATTTAATTTTGAAATATATTCGCTTGAATAAATATCATTTGGATCATTTATTGATAAATTACTTTCTAATATTTCATAATTTCTATTAGTTGTTTTGGAAAGATATAAATTTAAATGATTTGAATTAAAATCCAGCTTTTTTTCACATTGAGTATCTAAAGGTGAATTAATATACGTGTTTATTCTTTTACTATTTTGAGTAACATCAGTTTCATTAGTTAAATCAGTATTAATATGATAATAAGTCATTTTTTTATTATAATTATTATCATTCATATTTTCATTTGGATTATTTGGGTCTATGTTTCTTAAAGTATTTATAGTATTATTTTCATAAATATATAAACTTAATCTTTTATTTGGAAATTCTCTATCTGATTCTGATTCATTATTATCTTTATTTAAACCTGTTATTACTTTATATAATAAATTTATGAAACTATTGTCTTTTAATGTCCAAACATCTTCTATTTCTTTGTCTTTTCTTAATTTTGATATTGTTATCTGAATTTTTGAAGAAATATTTTCTTCTTCTATTAATTTAAAACATAAATCAATTTTATCTGTTTCTATATTTATGTTGTCACTTCATTGAAATTAAATAAATTTTATTTTACAATTTAATTAGTTCATTCTCATAAAACATTAAAGAATCTTTTAAAAATATTGAATTTGTTTTCCTTTCATCAACTACTTTTTTTGATTTATTTTTTAACCTAAATATTATTTGGAATTTTGGTGTTTTATATTTGTTTATTTTTTCTTTTGAATTTGACAACCTTGCATTTTTAACTAAAATATAATAAAATAAAAAGAAAGAATACTAATGAAATATATTGAACTTTCTTTTTTGATATCATCCATTATTTATTTTATCATTTATTTCTTTTAAACTCAAAAAAATAAAGTAAAATAATAACCAAAAAAAATATTTAAATTTATACAAATCAAATAAGTATTTTCTCTGAATAGTTGAAAATAAAAAAGAAATATTCAAGATTTTAAAAAATTGAAACAACTCAAAAAAAAATAATATTGAAAATAAAATAAATAACTATCAAAATAAATAACTCCTATGAAAAATAAAATTAAAAATGAGAATTATTTCTATTGATTTAAACCTTAAAAAGAATTATAATAATAATGTCAGAAAAAATATAATAGCAATAATTTTAATTAGAATAAAAAGAATTTTAAAATAATGATTGTATAATTTAATAATATTTTATAATTTTAATTGAAATGTTTATAAAAAATAAGTGATTCTTTTTAAAAAAGCTAATTTTATTTATACCATTAGATATTTTTTGAATGAATTTATTTCTTTTTACATCATTGTTATCCAAATTAAAATAAGAAAGCATAAAAAATATGCCTTTATTTATAAATCAAATAAGATTTAAAAACAAATTAAATATGCTTATTGTTTATAAATCATATTTTCGAACAAATTTAATCAATCTTACATTTTATAAAATTGTATATTTACAAAAATCTAATTGATTATATTAAAATTACCTAATATTTTTAAATTTTAATATTTTCATTTTCATTTTATTTATAGGTTTCTTTGAGCCTAAATAATTTTCTTTCTTAATATTAATTGAAATATTCAAATTAATTTTTCGGCCATTTTCAATATTTAAATTATTATTTAAATATTTTGATAAATCAATTTTCGTGTTATTTAAAATTTTTTCATATTCATCAAAAATTTTTGACAAGTAATGTTTGATAACTTCAGAATCTTTTTCTTTGGACATTAATAATATTCTTAAATTTAAATATTTTAATTCAAAATATTTAAATTTAAATAAATTTTCAAAACATTTAATTCATATTTATCCTATTTTATAATTTTTAAATTTTTTTAAGAGAAAATATAACATTTCTATATAATAAGAATTCTTTAAAGATATTTTATTCTTTGATGAAGATAAAAAGCAATTTTGGAGTTTAAATTAATTTTATTATGAAAAGTTGTAAAAGATTAAATTTAAATTTTAAATTATTGAAAAAACGAGTATACATTAAATATTCTAAAAAATAAAAAAAAATTTATTTTTTTACAAAAAAAAATGTCTCTCAAAAAATTAAATATAAAAAATAACGAAGACCAAGAATTTAATTCTTTTTTAGAGTTTAAAAAAAGCAAGCCTCCAAAACTATTATTAAATAGAAACAAAAAATTAACATTATTACAGCTTCATAAAAATCCTTTTAATTTAACATTTCAATCTTTTCAAAAAAATCACACTGCACATTCGCAATCAAATACAATAGAAACTAATTATTCATATAAAAAAGACTTTAATAACACAGTATCAAAATTTAATTATAATATTTATTTAGAACCAATAATTTCAATCGATGAAAAATTACATAAAGTAGCAAAAAAATATAAAGTAATATCTCAGAAGAAAAAAAAATATGTAATTGAGAAATTATTTAATAAAGAAAAAAATTTAGAAAAAGTAAAAGCAAATTTACATAAAACAAGATTAAAAATTTTAGCTCAAAATAATAAAATAGATGATATGAAAAGATTAAAATTAAAATTACATACTTTATTAACAAAAGAATCAAATAATTTATGTGAAGATTTTGAATTAAAAAATACATTATTTAATACAAGAATATTGGATTTTCTTTCAAGTAATCATAATTTAAAACAATCATTATTATTTCATTCAAAATTTAGATTTGATAAATCTGAAAATGGAGAAGGACATAATAGAGAAAAAATGTTAGTTGATATTGATTCAATGAAAAAAAATGAAGATAATTCTTCTAATTTTATAACTCAATATTTAAGTAAATATGAAAAAAAATTAATTAGAGATGATCCTAGATATTTTTTTCAATCTAATTTAAAGTCTTTTGTTTTCAAACCTTTAACTTTAACTCAAAGAATCGAAAAAGAAGAAAATGGCATTTATGATTTTAATAAAATTGATGATTTTGATTTTGAAAAATTAAATATGTTTAAAGATGAAGGTGTTAAAAAAAAAAAAAAACAAAAAGTTAATCATAAAATTAAAAATGATATTGAAAAACAATTAATTGAAATTCATTCTAATTTAAGTAAAGAAATTTATTTAGATAGAACTAACTTTTTAGATTTATTAAATAAAAAAAAAATAGATGAGAGAGAAAAAATAATAGATGAAATGAATAATAGAATAAGATTAAATAATATATTATTATTAAAAGATCAAAAAAAAATTGATTTTAGAAAAAGAGTTTTTACTTTTAGAGAAACACTAAATTTACTTTCAAATAACTCAAGTGAAATATTATCTCATGAAAATCAACAAACTTCAAATTTTGGTCATAATTATAATTTAAAAAATTTTAATCCTGAAGATGTAGAATTTATTAATAGATGTAAAGATAAAATAAAAAAAAATTTCGACCAATTATATTATAAAGGACAAATAAAAACAAATACAAAATAAAAAAATAACAAAAAATTAAATAATATATTATATAATCAATTTAACATAACAAAACAAAAATCAAATTATTTTATTTTCTTCTTCATTCAAAAAATCATTATTTCATAATTTCTTTATTAAATATAATATGCATATCAGTCATAATCAAATTTCCAGAAATAATTACTCTTTTAATATTATTGATTGACTTTACTTTTCAGATAAATTTATTTTTCTACTTCTCTTTTGATTTTTTTAAAAATACCATGAAGGATTATTTCAGAATTTAACTTTAATATTTGGAAATTATCCTTTTCTCATTATTAGAGTTATATAAATTATTCATATCATATCCTTTTATTTTATAAATTACTATCTGTTTTTCATTATTATTATCTTATTTTTAAAATTATCATTAATTTAATCCAAGAAAAAATATCTGTTCCTTTTTTTTATTCTTAATCTTATTTTTTCTGATTTATTTATTTAATTTTTTTGAATGAAATTTTCATTTCAGATAAAACCACTATAAATTGCTTATTTGTATTTAATGTTCAATAGATTAATTTAATTTTGATGGTAATTACATTATAAAAATTCATTTATATTGTAAGAAATAAAAGTATATATATAGTATTTTACATATTTCTACATAGTAAAGTAAAATGAAAATGAAAAAGAAAAAATTTTCTAAATAAAGCAATTATTTGAAAAGAAATTTATAAATAAACTTTCAAAAAATAAACAATATCAATTAAATAAAACAAATAACAATACTTTTTATTCTCACAAATTCTTCTAGAAAAATAATATATCCAAAATCAATATTACAATATTTCATTTAACAACTAACAAAAATCAATTAAAACAAATAATATAAATAACTAATATAAAAACCATTTAATTCATTCTTTGAAGAAAAAAAAAGAATAAAAGAATTTTAAAATTAAATCAATTTTTAATTAAATAAAACACAGTTTTATTATTAAAGTAATATATATTTTACATCAATATATATTTTTTTATTATAATATAAAATATAAGAAATATAAGTTTATTTATATAATTATAATTTTATATTAAATAATGTCGAATTTCAATATACAAAACGAATTAGATGAAATTTCTTCAAATCAAACTCGATCTCAATCAATTAGTAAAAGTAAAATTTTTTTATAAAAAATTACTTTTTTAGTAAATTCTGATTTTCATCATTCAAAAATGAAACTTAATAGCAATAATTTATTTGCTTTTCAAGTAAAAAAATGTTTATTAATTTAAAAATTTATTTTTATAGGAAGAACCATATTTTTTTGACGGAGAAGATGAACATTCTGATATTTTTTATATTCCAAAAAATTCGAATTTAGGGGATTCTAATTTTTTCAGTAATTACAATGAAAAATCAGTCTTTAGATTAAATGAAACTACTATAGATAAACAAATCGAAGATGATAATAAAAGTTATTTTACTTTTGATTTAGAATTAGAAAAACAAGTTGATTTATTAACTGATTGTGATGATGATAATAATGATTTAAATGATGCAAAATTAAATTTAAATAATGATATTTCTATGTTAAGTTCTAATAATAAATCTTTATATAGTAATCCTAATAATTTAACAACTCCATTAAAACATAATATTAATAATAATATAATAAATACTGACGTTGAGGAAAAATTTTCATCTATATATACTAATACAAATACTGCAAGAAAATTTTCAAGAGAATCTTTAAGTTCTTTGTTTGAGAAATTTCCAGATAATAATAATAATTATAATATTAATTTTTTAAATGGAAAAGAAAATAATAATATTAACCATAATAAAACAATGATAGATTTTCAATCAAATTCATTGGATTTTAATAATAGAAATAATTTCAATCAATATAGAAATAATGTAAATTTTTATGATAGATTTAATAAATATCAAAAACCATTTATACCATATTATTCATTTTATAATAATAGAAATAATATAACGACAATGACAGATTATTATAATCATTATATTAATATATCAAATTCTTCAATGCCAGTAATGAGAATGATGACAAATAAATTTACTCAAAGCTCAAATATATCAATTGACAGTAAATCAGGAAATGATAAAATAATTGCAATGATAAAAGACCAATCAGGAAGTAAATTATTTCAGAAAAAAATAGAAGAAAAATCATCTGAATTTTTGTATAAATTATATGAACAAATAAAAAGTAATTTAATAGATATTATCAATGATCAATATGGCAATTATGTAATACAAAAATATGTTGAATTTTGTGATAAAAAAATAATTTCTTTAATGTTAAATCAATTACAAAATTCACTTTTTGAAGTAAGTTTAAATTCATATGGGACAAGAGCATTACAAAAAATGATAGAAAATTTATCTCCATTATATGATGATGATATAAATATAATATTGAATTTCGTAAAAGGAAATGTATTTAAAATGATAAGAGATATTAATGGTAATCATGTTATTCAAAGTATAATTGAAGCAATTAAAAATAAAGATAAATTAACTCCTCTTTACAGTGAAATGAATGAACATTTGATAGAAATTTCAAAAATTAAACAAGGTTGTTGTGTTTTTCCTAAAGTTTTAAATAATATTAGAGAAGATGATTTAGCTAATTTTATTAATAATATTATTAAAAATTTAGATACTTTAATTAATGATGAATATGGTAATTTTATTATCCAAAGAATAATAAAATTAAATAGGGAAAATTATAATAATCAAATTTTTGATTTGATAAAAAATAAAATTGTCCAATTAAGCACTCAAAAATATTCTTCTAATGTTATTGAAACTTGCATTTTTGAAAATATTAATATTAGAGAAAAAGTAATGGAAAAATTAATAGAAAAAAATAATGTTACTAATTTAATTTGTGATCAATTTGGTAATTATATAATTCAAAAATGTTTACCTTTAGTTAAAGGAAAACAATTTAAATCTATGATAGAACAAATTAAAAAAGCTGTTAAAACTTTAAATCAATCAAATCATGGAAGAAAAATTTATGAAAATTTATTAAAAAATTATCGAGATCATTTTCAAGATTCTAAAAATTTTGTTTTTAATAATAAAGGAAAACAAAAGAAAAATAATGGAAAATAAATATAAATTAATTTTATTTTATATTTGATTTGTATTTTTATTGATTTCTTTAGACGTATTTTTAATTAAAAAACCCTGTTTTATTGTTTTATTATTTATTATTATAATTTAGTTATTAAAAATATTAAAAAAATATTAAAAAATTTAAAATTATATTTTTTATCTAAAATAAAAAAAAAAAAATAAAAGAAATTGTATGGACGATAACTATAATATAGAAATAAATTCGGGTTCAGATAAATATCGTCAAAATAACAAGAATGAAAAAAACGAAAATCAAATTGAACCAACATTAGATGAACCAATAACAAAAACAATAATGAAAGATTTACTATTAATATATGAAAAAACAAAAATAGCAATGTTACCAATGAAAGAATCAAGTTCAACAGATAAATTAAAAGATTGGGATTTTTGGGGACCTTTAATTTTTTGCTTATTTTTAGGATTAATATTATCTTTAGGAAGAAATGATGAAAATGGAGGAATTGTTTTTATTTTAATTTTTGCAATTGTTTGGATTGGAGGATTTATTATTAGTATTAATTCTCAATTTTTAGGAACTAAATTAACGGTTTATCAAAGTATTTGTATTTTAGGTTATTGTATGTTTGCTATTGTTTTAAGTGCTTTAATTAATTTATTTCTTATTTTTATTCCTTCTGTTTTTAAATTGGGAATAGGATTGTGTGGTTGTGCTTATTCTATTTATGGTAAGATTTTTTTTTTATTATTTTCTTTTTTAGCTTCTTATTCTTTTGTTATTAAGGTTATTGATAATCAAGAAAAAAAATGGTTGGTTGTTTATCCTATATGCTTGTTTTATTTGTTTTTAACTTGGTTTACTTTAGCTAAATAAATAATTTTTTTTTTATTTAAAACAAGTATTTTTTTTAATACAAGGATTTATTATTATAAAATTTATAAAAACTCTTTATTCAAAGTTCATGAAAATAAAAAAATATTAATATTATTTTTGAAAAATAAAAATTTTATGTATCATAAATTTATATTTTCACGTTCAATTGTTTTATAAAAAAATATAAACATAATTAATAATTTAGTTAAATTCTAATTATTTTATTTCAAGTGTAAAATAAAAATTATATATAAATATAAAAATAATTTATTTTTAATGTTTTTCTCATCAAAAAACCCTATTTTATCATATACTATTTTTGTGATTTAATGATGTATTTAATGCATTTTTTGTATTTTTTTGTTTATTTTAATATTCAGACTCTGTTCATTGCATAATACATATTATCTGTTTCCTTTGAACTACTTGAACTGAGCCAAATAAACTTTTAGAAAATTATATCATAGATAAAGTCATTTAATAATATTTTTTTATTATCAATTAAATTTTTTCTATAACATTGTTTAATTAATTTAACATAAACTTTTTGGGTTAAATAAATTTGAAATTGAATTGTTTTGAGTATTTTTAATATTTTATACAAATTTTTAATTGGGAAGATATTATAAAATTATTATTTAGTTTCTAAGATTATTAAGATGTTAGGGAAAAGATATGAAACTCAAATTAGGTTTAAATAAATTTTCTTGTAAAAAATTAATTAATATTGAATTAATTATATTAAATTTAAAAGTTATTCAAAAAATGAAAATTTAATTTTTATTTTCATGAATTAATGGTTTCATCAAATGAAAATTTAAAATTTTTATATTTTCTTAAATTTATTTTAATAAAGCATTTTTAATAATTCATATATTAAAAAAGATATTTAATTATAATTTATAAATTAACTATTTCAAATTAGATGACTCATTTTGATTATCATTCTTAATAAAAAAACTTTTCAAAAATTCTTTTAAACCAATGATTGGATTAACTATTAAATTATTTGATATATCAATTCCAATTTGACATCCTGGAATCATAGTAACAACAAATAAAGTTGTGAAAAAAATTTGAACAATCGCCATCATTAAAGAAATTAAATAATGTTTTCTCCAAGCTATTATCATACCAAAAAAAACAGAAAATATATAACAAAGCATTAATATTTTCCTAGTTTCTTCAAATAAAAAAGTAAAAAATTGTTGACTTCCATAATAAAAAAATAAACTTATGAATATTGATATATTCCCTAAACTAAAAAAAAATAAAAATTGAGCTGGTGTTAAAATAAAAGTCGGTAATTCAAGAACACTTATGAATATAAATATTAATCCAATTGTTAAAAAAATAAAATAATTTCTTTGAGATGAAGCAATATGAATATTTTTTAAATATTCATATAAACAATTTGAAAATTTATTTTTATATTCTAATATTTTTATTATAAAAACGTTATTTAGTATTTTATTCATAAAAGTTTCTTCTTCATTAGTTTCATTCGTATTACTTAATTTTATATCACTTGAATTATTATTTTTTTCAATAGATAAATTATCTTTTTGTGTTATACTATCATAATTTTCATTTCTATTATTTAACTTTGATTCTTCTTCATTTTGAAACATTAAAAAAAAATTAAAAAAAAAATAAACAAAATTCAAAATAATGAAAATAAAAAGTCGAAATTCTCCATTTAAAAAAAAACTACATAAAACTGTAGATGTAGATCATATAAAAACCTTATTATTAATGAAGCGTTTTGAAGAAATTCGTCGAAAGAGAAAAATGAAAGAAAAAGAAGAAAGAGAAATAGAAAAGAAAAAAAATGATGAAAGTCAATGGAGAAAAGTAATATCTCGTGATGAAGTATTAGGATATCAATTTCGTAGAAATCCATTTGCAGAAAGAAAAGGAAATAAATTTGATATTCAAAAACATAAAAATTTACTTAGTCAACCTGTTAAAGAAAAAAATAATATGAACGATGCATTAAATATTGTAAAATCAAAATTGAATTTAAATCAAGATGATGATTTAGCAATTATAAAGCAAAAAATAGAAAAAAGTCAAATAAAAAATTTACCAAAATATACAAAATTTACATCTCATAAAGGAAAATTAGTTAAAAACAAAAATTTTGAAAGTGAATTTAAAATAAAAAATTATATAATAAATGAAAAGAAAAGAAGATTTTCTGTAATTCCACCAAAACATGGTAAAAATTATTATATGTTACATACATTACCAAATAGTTATAGAGTAGTTAATACTGATTATTCAAATAATATTATGAAAAAAAGAAGACCACAAACTACCAAACAAGAAATTAACGTAATTGATAAACCTATTTATACTATTGATATTCTAGAATTTATAGATGAATTTAATAGAATTAATTCTAATACTCTGAGTGAAAGTAGAAGATTCAAAAAAAGACATTTAACTGCTCATAATAAAATTGATGAGTTAATGGAAATTAAAAAAGAAATGCAAATGTTTTGTTTAAAAGATAAATATTTACATACAAGATTTCCTAAAAATAAAAAAAATAAAGATTTTATTCCAAAAATTGATATTTTTATAGATAAAATGATTAATGAATGTGAAAGAATTGATTATGATTTATATAATTAATAATTTTATTTATTTATTTATTATTTAAATGGTGTTTGGGGTTAAAGATAATTATAAATTTTTAACAAGTAAATATTTTTATAAATGGGGATTGGGGATTGGGGATTGGGCCCAATCCCCAATCCCCAATCCCCAATCCCCAAAAATCAT
>JAEEGK010003038.1_pt1 | contig 42007 bp, 26 predicted proteins | sample 8958771 | NCBI WGS metagenome assembly JAEEGK01 (sample SAMN16246547, study PRJNA631951) | gut metagenome | biome: gut microbiome; feature: rumen; material: SC-attached | host: Bos | place: Iran: Karaj | collected 2018-10
TTCTAATATTTCTATTATTGTATAATCTAATTTTTCATTTGTTATTTTTAATCTATCACTTTTCAAATTAATTATTTCTTCTTTATTTTTATATATTATTAATAATTCATTATTATTTATTGCATTATAATCTAAAACATGATTATTAGTCATAAAATAATATTTATTTTTATTATATTTTAAAAAAAACCCAGTTCCTAATATTCCCATATAATTTATTTTACAAGTTGAATTTTCTGATTTTTCTTTTAATTCTTCTAATTTTTTAAAAGAAATAGGATCTCCATGTCCTATTATTTTCATTTCATCTTCATATTCTTCTTCCATAATTAATTTATTAGAATGTATTTTATATATTGAAATTATCATGTATTTAATTAATAATTTTAGAATATTTTAATAAATATAATTTTAGTGAGTAATTAATTAAAATAATATTTAAAGGGAGTAATTAAATTAAATAAATAATTAGAAAGTAAAAAATATTATTAATGGTTATAGTAAGGAGAATATTATTAATATATATTTTTAGAACAATTCAAAAAAAGATATAAAATAAAAAAATTGAAGTAAACAATTAAGTAAATCCTATAAATCATATAAATTAAATAATAAATAAAATTTGATATTAATTAAAATAATAAAAATAAATTTTCTTTTCATTCTTATTAAGTAAAAAAAATTCTTCATCGAATTTCATTAAAAAAAAGTTTATTATAACTCAAATAATATCTATTTTTATAATAAAAAGCTTTTAACATAATTATGATATTAAGAAATTAGAATTTTTTTCATAAATATAAAATACATTTATTTTCTATTTTTCTCCAAATAAGATATGTTAAATTTCAAAATTTCCTTTTTTTAACAAATTCTTTTTTATCAATTTAACATATTAACTCCCTTACTATAAATAATTTCATCATAAATTTAAAAATTTAAAGGAATTAACTCTATATAAAAAATTTGAATTTTATTCTTCAATATAATTTTTATATTTTTTAAACAACTTTTAAAATAAATTAATTGTTGAATTTAATTATTTTCTTATTTTTATATTTTTCAATTTAAAATTTATTTAATTCACTTAATAATATTATTAAACATGTAATTACATCATTTTTTTTTTCTTCAAATATTTTTTCTTTTTCAATATAAAAAATTAAATTAATTATGCATTGATTTATTATTAATTTATCTAATTTTTCTTCATCAAAATTTTGAATGTAATCATCAATGATTTGTGACAACATTTTAAAAAGTATTAAGATATCTATTAAAACACATTGATATTCTTTATTTTCATTTAATATTTTTATATTTAAAAAATCTCCTATTTTTGAATCTTTATTTTGATTTATAAAACTATATGTTTTTTTTTGATTAAAAATAAAAGATTCTATTTCTTTTTTAAACTCATAAACATTTTCTTTTTCTTTATCAAATGAAATAATTTTACTAAAATTTTTTATTATAGTTATTAAAGTTTCATTTGGAATTATATTATTTTCGGTGATTATATTTATAAATAAGAAATAAAAATTAATTAATTGAACTTTATTTTTCTTATCTTTTTTTTCTTCTGTGTTGTTTATTAATGAATAAAGGATATTTAATAAGATTACATAATATTTTCTAAAGATAAAAAATTGTGGGTTAGAATAACAATATAATAATAATGAAAGGAAATATTTATAATCATAATCATTTAATAAAGTAATAGATATAATAAAAATTATAATAATAGAATAACATAATAAATCAAGTCTGCTAATTATTTTTAATTCAATTAATTTATCTAAAATTAAATTTTCTAACCGAGTAAATTCAAATTTTTGGATTTCATCATTTTCTTTTTTTTTAATTTGAGGAAAAAGATTTAATTTTTCTTCACTTGTTAGATTATTTAAATAATATACATATTTCATTATTATTTCATTACTTAATTCAATATAATTATATTTAAAAGATTTATTTTCTATTAATACATTATTTTTTTGATTATTTTTTAATTCCCAATTTGATTGAGTAAGATGCCTAATAAATTTTCTTTTCTTTTCTTTATTGAAATTATTATAAAATATGTTTAAATCTATTATAATCTTTTTTGGATTTGAAAAATAAAAACTATCGATTATATCAAAGTATTTGAAAGAAAAATTATTTTTATTATGAATGATTTGGTAATTTATTATTAAAAATTCTTCATAAAAAGATAAAGGAATTTTATATAAATCTGAATATAGAAATTTTTGAAAATAAGATTTGTATTTCTTTGTTTCTTTAATTTCTGAAATAAATTTTTTTTCTTCTTCAATTAAATCATTTTTACAATTAAATAATTTATCATCAACTTTTAAATAATTTATGTTTTGATAAAAATATAATGATATTGTCATTAAAAAGATATAAAATGCTTCTTGTATTTCTTTATTATTTTCTTCTATATTATTATTATATTCTAAAAAATCAAATTTTTTTTCTTGTTTTAATTGAATTTTAAATTTTTCTAATTTAAGATATAATGCTTTTATCCCGAGACTTAAATAGTTTATTTTATTCTCATTTACAATTCTATTTCTACATAATTTTTTTATTATTTTAATCATTATATTTTTTTTATTAGAATAAAAAATTTTTCCTTTTTCAATATCAATAAAAATATATTCTTCTAAATTTAATATTTTTTTAAGTTTTTCAGGTTCATAACTATCACAAACTCCTAATATTGAATTAAATTTTTTATCTTTATATAATGATACATTATTCATTAAATTGTCAATTGATATATTCGAATTCATCCAATAATATCGATCATTATTTAAAGGATAATTTAAATTATTTAATGAATAAATGAGTAAATTTAAATGTTCAATATTTTTACTAAAAAATATAATATTCTTTTCTAAAAAAGTCCAAATAAATATTTCAATTAATAAATGAGAAGAAAATGTAAGGAATAATACATTTATTAAATTATATTGAATAAGAGGATAACCTGAAAGAATGGGAAATTCAATATCATTATTTTTTTCTATTTTTTTTTTTCCAAAGCAATTTTCAAAATTTTCATTTCCTCTTTTATTAATTATATTTAAAGTAACAATTTGATTAATTGGAGATGGAATAAAATCTATTAAATTATAAAGTATTAATTCTAAAGGAATATCTGTTATTTTTTTATCGAATAAATTTTTTATTTGATTTGCTAAAAGATAAAAAGAATAAAAATAAGGAAATTCTGAAATAAAACAAAATGAAATTGGAATAAAATGAATCCAATTGATTTCTTCAATTTTTATTTCAATTTTTTGATAAAAAATAAAAGCAATACAGTTAAATTGTTTTTTACTTTGTAAATTATTTTTTGAATTATCTTGAAATATTATATAATAAGGTTTAGGAGATTTAAATTTATTTTCAATTTTTAAATTATATTTTTTATTCATATAACATTTTGGAATTTTTGGAAAAATCATATCAACAATTATTTCATTATTTGATAAAGATTTACTATAATCATTAGAAATGTTATTTAAGATTATTGGTTTTTCTTCTAAATGAAAACTAAATAAATTATAATTTGATTCATAGTTTTGGAGTTTTACTTTTTTTTTATTTTCTGAAAATAATTGTTCTATTTCATTATCAGAAATTTGATTAAAATCTGTTTTCATTTCTTTTGTTAATATTTTTCTTTTTATTGTGGAATAATCATATCCTAATATTAAAATGTTATCTATTAATCTTTTTTCTTTTCCATGAAAAGGGTATTTTAAAGATTCATTTATTATATTATTTTTAAGTTTTTCATTACTTTGCATAATTATTTCTTTAAAAAGAATTATTTAATTAAAAAATTAATTTTTCTAAAGAACCTAAAAGAATCACTTATAAACATAATAAAAAAGAATTAAAAATAAAAAAAAGAAGAAATAAAAGAATAATACAATAGTTTATATAATTTATTGAAACTATTAATTTTGTATTGTGGGAAATCATAAATTTATTTTGAATAAATTAAAAGTATTACTTTTTACGAGTTAAACCTCCTTTCTTTTTAAGTATCATATTTCCTCTTTTGAATCTTCCTAATTGTTGTTTTATTCTTTTCATTTGTTTTTTCATAGAATTTAATTTAACTTTTTTAACTTCAATATCTCTCAATCTTTTATTTTTTACCATCATATAAGGTTTATTTTTTAATTTTTCTTTATTAGTTTTCCCTCCTTTTTTTTCTTTTCTAACAACTTTATATTTTTCTTTTTCACCATTTTCATTTCTTATTTTTTCAAATTTTTCTTTTCTTGTTAAACGATAATTCTTTAAATTTTCAGGATTAATAAATCCTTGATCATCTTTTTCAGAGCTTTCATTACTTCCTTCAATTTCAGAATCATCTAATTCAATTTCTTCACTTTGTTCTTCATCTAAACTTATATTTTTATCATCATCTGATATTTCTTCTAATTCAATTTCATCCCAATTTTCTTCTTCTTCTTCTTCATTATTTCCTTTATTCTTAATTTTTTCATTTTCTTCTTCACTTTCTTCTTCTTCATCTTCTATTTCTTCTAATTCTTCATCATCTTCAATTTCTAAATTTTCATCTTCTTCTTCATTTTCAATCTTATCTTCTTTATATTTTTTTTTCTCACCAACCATTTCATTAATATCATTATCAGTTATTCCAGTTTTCTTATGTTGTAATAATTCAGCTTCATATTTAATTTTTAAAGCTTTTAATTTTTTTAATTGTTTCTCATCTAAAATTTCTTCTTGATCCATTTTATAATCTTTAGGTTTTTTTTCTAGTTTTTTTAACAATTCAATCCCTTCAATTCCATCATCAAATTTATTATCACCGAAAGAAATTTCTCCAGTTCCTTTTCCAAACTTCTCATTAATTTCTTTACATAAATTAACAATAGATCTAGCAGCATTAGAAACAGATTTATTTTTATAAAATCTTAAATCTTGAACAAGAGAATATTGTGCTTTGTCAATACAATAAGGACATCTTTCAATAATTTCTCTTAAAGTATTTAAACCTAAATTAACTAATTGAGCAGGGTATGTTTCACTAATGAAATTATCAAATAATTTATTTATAACTGGTTCTAATTCAGAAGGAGGAATTTGATTATGACATGCTTCAATTAATGATGCTAAAATAACTTCAATATCTTTTTGATCACTTTTCATAAAATTTAACATAAATGAAAAATAATTATCTAATAATAATCTATGTCTTCCTAATACTCTTCCTAATAAACGTATTATTATTATTTTATGAGAAAATTCTCCTCTTTGATAACTATTTCCCTTTTTAAATAATTCTTGTGAAAATGTTAATGGATCTTTTATTCTATCAATTGGCATAAAATCTTTATTTATTATTACTTTTGAACGTCTTTTCTCTTTTCTTTCTATTGATTTCATTAATTCTTTTAATTTTGCTTTTCTTTGTTTTGTTTTTCTGTTATTTGATTTTCCTAATAATTTATATTTATTTTTTAATTCATCTAATTCTTCTTCACTTGAAGTATCTGCTTCATCAATGTTATATTCACTTAAAAAAAATTGACAAGCTGCTGAAGACATTTTTATATCGTTTATACTTATACATTTTGCGATTGAATTTATTGTTCTATCATCATTCCATATTTTTTTTTGGTATAAAGTTATTAATATATTTAATGTTTTTCTTGCTAATTTCTTATTTGGATCATTTAATAAATTTTCACAAAAATTTTGAATCTTCTTTATACAATCTAAATGTTTTTTTGTGTCTTTTATTTTTTTTAAATCACTTATTATACAATCAGTAAGTTTCTTTCTTAATATTTTATCTTGACATTTAATTAAACTAAAAAATAAAGGAAGAACTTCCATTGGATTTAATAATTCTTTTTTTCTTAATAAAGAAAGAGAATCAACAATTGCAAGTCTCATTTCATGAGGAATAATAAGATAATTTTCAGAAAGAATTTTAGGTAAATCATTACGAATAAATTTTAATTCTTCTGGAAATTTATTTGATATATGAGAAAAAAACATTAATAATTCTTTAAAGCCTTTTATTGATTTATTAGGATATTTTAAAATAATTTCAAATTGTTCTTTAAATATTAATAAAATTTTATGAAATTCTTCTTTATATGATTCACTGTCTCTATTTATTTTATCTTGTATTTCATGAAGAGTTTTAATTAATTTTTCATATTTATCTTTTTCTTCTTCTGTCATGTTTTCAATTAAAGATTTACTTGTTTCTAAAAGATTTTCATTATCTATTAATTTAATTATAGTCTTATTTTCTTTTTTTTCATCTCTATTCATTTTTGAAATGATAAATAATTAATTCTTTATTCTCTATAAATAATATTTTAAAATATTTTATACAATTTATATGAATAAAATATATTTTATTATTTTTTGATTAATCTACATTTAACTTCGATAATGAAAAATCCAAAAATTTATTATATAATTGATCATTATCAAGTCTTTCATTAGGATTTTTATTTAAACATCCAGTTATAATTTCATCTAAAAAAGAAAATAATATAGAATCAATTGATTTATATTTTTCATTTTTAATAGAACTGATAATACTTTTTTTATCATTTTTATAATCAGAATTCTTTATAATTTCTACTAATTTTTTTTTGTCATTATTCTTATAAGGAGGTCCTTTAAAAACAATATAAAATAAGGTAATTCCATAAGACCAAATATCAGTTTTATAATTATAATTTCCATTTAATAATTCAGGAGATTTAAAAAATAAAGAACCATAAGTTTGAGAACAATATTCATATTTCCCTAATATTGTTGATAAACCAAAATCTGTTAATTTAATTATTTGTTTTTCTTTGTCAAATAAAATATTTTGTGGCTTAATATCTCTATGAATTATTCCATATTTATGTAAATAATTAATTCCTATTAAAATCTGTTTTGATATTTCAAATATGAAATTAGTTTCATTGTGATTTTCTAATATTATTCTTTTTAAATCATAATCTCTGATATATTCATAAATATAATATATGTAAGATATATCTTCATAAATGAAATAAAGTTTTATAAGATAAGGACAATTTAATTTATTGAGTGTTTTACATAAAAATTTTTCCCATTGATTTACTTCGAAATAACCATAATAATTTTTATCTTCTTTATTAACAATTTTAATGGCAACTCTATCATTTTTTTTTAAAGGATATAAACTATTATTTTTAACTATACCTAATTTTACAGCTCCAAATTTTCCTTCTCCTAAATCATTTATAAAATCAAAATTATCATTAATTCTATTATTATAATTACCTATATTATTATAAATTAATTTTAAAAATTTATCATATTTACTTTTATTATATAAATATATTATCAATTTATTATTAATATTATTATAAAATGTAATAATTTCTAATATATATTTCGGAATTTTACATTGAAAAGATTTATAATCATCTTTTTCTTTTAATTCATTTATAAAAGAACATAAAGATGATAAATATATAATTTTTACAAGTTTAAAAAAAGGAAAATTTTCTAAATCTTCTTCAATTACAAATAAATTTTTATTGATTAAATGTAATCTAACTCTTTTATTTTTATTTTCAAAAGGATTATTTATAAAACATATTAAATTTGAATTTTCATAATATTCAAATTGCCTTAATTGTTGAATTTGATTTGAAAATTCTAAAGCATTAATTTGAACTTCTTTATTTAATCCACCTCTTAATATATTTAAATCTTTTTCAAAAATTAATAATTCTTGTAATTCATCTTCATCTTCTTCAATATTATTATTTTCTTTATTTGTTAATAATAAAAGAATATATTCTCTTGCTTCTAATGTGAATATTAAATTTTCAAAATCTATTTTTTTAGATAAAATAGGGTTTTTATCTCTTTTAAATTGACTGAAATTTTTAAAACAATTTATCACATTTTCACTATAAAAACAATATTTTTGAATAAAAAAATAAAATAAAGTTAATAAATCACTGTTTTTATTTAAAGTTTTATATATAAAATCTTCTTTATTCATTTTATCACTTTCATTGAAAAAATTGTCAATTAAATGATATAATTTATTTTCAGTATTAGAGTCAAAATGTTTAAAATGAAAATAAATAAAAAATATTTTAGTATCATCTAAATGTACAATATTGTCTTTATCAAAATCAAGAATATTAAATAAAATTTCAGTCATATCACTTATAGAAGAAGTATAAAGTTTTATAAAAACTTCAATAAAATTTTTCATTGGATTCATTTCAAGACAATATTTGTCTTTTAATGTTTCAAATATTTTTTTAGCTGGAAAAAGAGGGAATTCAGTAATTTGATAAAAAGTATAAAAATCAAATTTAATATTATTACCACTATTAATTGTTTCTATTATTATTCTTAAATATTCTGAAATTAAATCAGTTTCTCTTTGGAATTCATATTGTTCATAAAGATATAAAGTTAATGATTGGTGGATTAATTTATTCCCAATCATTATTTTTTATTTACTTTTCAAATTAAAAATAATAATTTAACAAATAAAAAAAGAATTTTTATTCAAAAAACCGAACAAAATATAATAATATAATTTTAAAACTAAAAAAAAAATAATATAATTCTTTTTACTAATGGGTAATCTTTGCAGAAATCAAACATTTGATAATGAAGAAGCAATTTTTGATGAGAAAAATAGAATACAATCAGAGCAAAATTTAGTGAGTTCAATTCCATTACAGGAAGAAACTAATATTTTTAAGTTTACTCCTGAAAAAATAAAGTTAGAAGGAAATAAAAGATATTCTAACGAACAAAATGAAAATTCACTAAGACCTACAGTTGATTTTAAATCAGATAATTTTTCTCAAATTAATGAAGGAGATAAAATAAATAATTCAAATAGTGAATTCCCAAAATTAAAAGGAGGAAACAATAAAATAAAATCTTTAGATTATATAAATGAACAAAAAATATTATTAAATAACAAACCTTATTTTATAAAAACTGTTTTTGATTTAATTAATTTAATCAGAGAAAATCCACCTTTTTATGCAGATAAAATTGAAGAAGCAATAAAATATATTAAAGAAGAAAAAAAAATTATAACTGATCCTGTAAGTGGAAAACAAACTGAACAATTAAGAATAGTGTTTAAAAACAAGGTAAAAGTATTATTAGCAAAAGGAGAAATTGCTTTTAGAGAAGCTGCAAATATATTAAGAAACACTAAACCAATTTATCCTTATGAATTTAATGATAATATTGTTATTCCTCTTCCTAAAAATGAAATAGAACTTAAAGATCCTAATTATTTGAAAAATAAAGCTAAAGAAAAAAGAAAAAAAACAAATATAGAAGTTTATTTTAAGGATTGTATTAAAGATCCTTTGATTTCTATTTTATTAATGATAGTTGATGATAATTATATAAATGAAGGGAAAAAAAGAGAAACTCTTTTAAGTTCTAAATATAAATATATTGGAATAACTAGTAAATTCATAAATCAAAATTTTGTAGCTTTTTTTTCATTTGCTGAATAATGCTTAAAAGAAATATATATAGGGTTTAGAATAATAATTAATTTTTAATAGAATATTAAAATATGTATAAAAATAAAAAAATGTAAATTATTATATTTTAAAAAGTCAAAATTATTTTAAAAAAATGGGTACAAAAAATTCAAAAACAAACATAAAAGATATAATAGGAGAGCAATATATATGTCCAACATGTAATGAATCATTTCCTTCAAATACTCCTGTTAAAACAGTAATAAAAATATATAAATAAATTTAGATAAACGAACATATGATAAAATGTGCTCATAATACAAGTGCATCTCTTCCTAGTGCTAAACATTTATCTTTAGATAATAATGATTTATTTAGAACTTTAACAAAATCATCTTCTTCTTCACAAATATCTTTTGAGCAGAAAGTAACTAATTTAAGAAAATATATTGATTCTAATAAAATTTCTTGGACTGAAGGCTGTGATACTTTAAGTATTTCAAGAGATAATACTTTAAATGAATCAATGGAAGGTATTAATTTTGTAGATTTATTAAAAGAATTAAAAATTGATTTTAAAGGAGAAGTTTCTTATGATGCTGGAGGAATTATTAGAGAATGGTTTATGGTTATTATTAATGAATTAGAAAGTAATGAATTAGGAGTTTTTGAAAAATCCGATTGTGATGATTATTCTTTTGTTCCTTCCAGAAATCTTAAGCCAATTCAAAAAAATTTAGATTATTTTTCTTTTATTGGTAAAATTATTGCTAAAGCTCTTATTGATAATATCACTATTAATTTATGCTTTAATAAAATTATTTATAAAATGATAGTTGATGAAAATATTAGTTTTGAAGATTTAAAATTTATTGATAAACCATTATATATTTCTTTAAAAGAATTAAAAAGTATGGATCAAAATGTTTTAGCTGATTTATGTATGTATTATGTATATGAATATAATGATGAAAATGGTAATTTTGTAAGTGAAGAATTAATACCAAATGGAAATGATACTTTAGTAAAAGACATTGAAGATTATATTCAAAAAAGAATAATTTATATAAAAAAAAAATATCAGCCTTTCATAGATGCTTTAAAAGATTCTTTATTTCAAGTAAGACTAAATATTAATCATTATAGTTTGTTCCAAAATATATTTTAATGCCTTTAAATAGTTATGAACTAGAATTAGTAATATGTGGAAAACCATTTATAGATATGAAAGAATGGAGTGAAAATACTATTTATAAAGGTAAATACTCAAAATCTCATAAAGTAATTTTATGGTTTTGGGAATGTTTAAGTCAACATAATCAACAAGAATTAAGTAAATTTCTTCAATTTTGTACTGGCTCTTCAAGAGTTCCAATTAAAGGTTTTTCAAAATTAGAATCAAATAGAGGAGAAATTGCTCTTTTTTGTATAAATTCAGTAGATTTTGATAAAAAAGGTTATAACTATATTAAAGCACATACTTGTTTTAATAGAATTGATTTACCTATTTTTAGAAATGAAAAAGAAGTCTCTGATGCTATTAACTTTGTTTTAAATAATGAAATTATTGGTTTTGGAATAGATTAATTATTATAAATAAATAAATTTTATTTTTCATTTTTTATTATAGTATTTTAATTATTGTCTAATAAATTTAAGAAAAAAATATAGAGTTAATTTTGGGAAAAAAACAATTAAAAATGGAAAATTTTGTATTTAAAACTCCAATCAAAGAAGATTGTAAAGAATTAAATAATGAAAATAAAAGTAATTCATCTAATAATAGTGAAATTAGTGAAGAATCCTCAGCAAGTGTAATTATTCCAATAAAAATAAATAGAAGACCAATATTTGATTTTAAAGAAGATACATATGATAATAATAAAAAAAGAAGAAAAAGAATTGGGAAATATGCATTAAAAAAAAAAAATGATAATAATAATATATTTTTTGTAGAAAAAATATTAGGTATAAAAAAAATTAATGGAATTGTTCATTATAAATGTAAATGGATAGGATTTCCTAATAGTGAAAATAGTTATGAACCAGCAACAAGTTTTAAAGATCCTAGCATTATAAAAGTTTTACTTAATGATTATAAAAAAGATTTAAATGAAAAAAAAAAAGAAAAAAATGATATTTCTTTAAAAGAAGAAAGAACAAATTCCAAAAATAAAGCAAAAATTATTCACATTGATGAAAAAAGTAAAGAAGGACATTCTATAAAAAAAAAAAATCTGAAAATTAAATATAATAATGAATATATGAATAGTTTCTTTATTAAAGGAGATATTAATAAAGATATTCCTTTAAAAATTACTAAAGTACTTCAAAATAATGAAGATCCAAAATCTCTTTTTATTGAAATTGAATGGAAAAAAAGAACTAATGGAATTAAACCAGGAAATTCAACATATACTAATAAAAAAATAAGAGAAAAATTTCCTTATTTATTATTAGATTATTATGAATCAGCAATTTTACTTAATCAAAAAAAGAATAGAAAATGAATTCAATCAACTTTTATATAACATATTATATTTAATTAACTTTAATATAATGTCTTCTTTTAAATATTTTTAAATTTATTTTTTTAAGAATATAAAGGAATTAAAGAATGAATTATGGATTTTTTTATTATATTTTTTAAAACAATAATTTTAAGCAATATATTCATAACAATGCCTATCTTTTTCACTTCTTTTTACAATACCTTTCTCAATTAATTTTTCAATATTTTCTTTAATTTGTAGAGGTTGAGCTTTAAATAAATCAATTTGTTTTGAACATTCTGAAATTAACCAAACATGAGTAGTTTTAACACCAATTCTTGATTTCATAATTCTAGTTAAAGTACTTTGAAGAATATTTTCTTCATATCTTCTTTTAATAGTTTTCTCTTCTAATTCCTGGTCTTTATTATCAGTTTTTTTTCTTTGTGCAAGTGGCATAGTATTAAATTTAATAGTATTATTAGTGAATTGCTCATTAAATTCAATTTCATCAGTAGGTTTAAATTCATCTCCGAAATTTCCTTTAATTATTCCTTTATCTTTAGCTCTAGTTCTATTAAAAGTAGGATTAAAAACTAAACCAGATACATCATATAATACTGCATTTATATTATAACCAAGATATTGAGCTATTTGTTCTAAAGTAGATTTACCATACTTTTCTAAATTATACAATATTGCATATTGACATAAAGTTGATGTTGAAACGTATTTTCTTGGTAATTGTTGATATTGAATTTCAATACTTCCTAAACCATAACACCATAATAATTTACGATTTTTATTTCTTTTAACATAAAAATCAGTGAAATCTTTCATACAATTTTCTAAAATTGAAGGAATTTCTATTTTATCCATTTTTGCTTTTGGAATTTCCCATGCACTTTGAGAAACAACTTGAGTAGTAAATTTAATTCCATTTGGAGATCCTCTATGTTGTTGTTGTCTATATAAATCTATTTCTGTTTTTGAGCTTTCTAAATCTCTCATCATTTCTGTCATTTTATTTACATATGTTACTCCTGCTTCTGTTTTTAATTTTGATATAAAATTATTTTCTGCTATTATTGAAAGAGATTTATTTTGAATTAAACGATCTGACATTTTTTTATTTGCTTCTAATTGGAAAACTAATTTTGAATTTAAACATTTAAATAAATTTATTATATCATTTAAAGCATCATCAATTTGACTTTCACTTAAAGCTTTTATTCCTTTTTTCATCATGTAATCTGTATAATTTGATAATTGTTTAGAATAGATTTCTTTATTCATAAAAAAGCTAAAAGCTTTATTTTTAGTATCTTGAAAAAGAATATTATTATCAAAAGCTTCTTGAACTAAAGAATCCATTTCTTTTTTTAATTTAATTAATTCTGGAATAAATTTTAAAGGGTCTTTCATTTTTTCTTTATCTTTATATAAAGCATCTCCTCTTTCTCTTATATAAGGATCAAATTCTTGAGAAATACATTGAAGAGATTCTGGAAATCTACTAATAAGTTGATAAGCTTCTTTTATTTCATCATCTTTTTTATTTTTTAACATAAAAGGAATTCCAGTTTCCATTTTTTGAAGAATTTTTGCATTTTCTTCAATCAAAGCTTTATTATTTATTAAATCTATTTGTCCCCAGAAAAGATTATTAATATATTCATTTTTTCTTTCATTTTCTTCTTTTAAATATTTTAATGATGATTTAATATATTCAGGAGCACTTTTTGATCTTATATCATTTTGTGCTTTTAAAGTAATATATTCTTTAGTAGATTTTTGGAAAAAATTTTCATACCAATCAGTTATAAAAGCATTTTTATGTTCTCCTGTCCAGGACAATTTCTCATTTTCTTTTATAACATCAGGTTTTGTCATATCAATTTCTTCTACAATTCTTAAAATATTTTTAATTTCAAATCTATATACAATATTATTATTCCTATCTTCAGTAATCATTTTGTTAATTTGTTCATATAATTTTTCTTTTAAAGGAGTAAACATTTTATCTTTGTAAATTTGAAGACCATTAGTAACCAAAGTTCCTTTATTTTTATTTTTTGTATAAAATTTATCTAAATAAACAAAAATCCTTTTCATCCAATATATTAATTGAGTACATTTAGTATTTTCCTCTAAGAAATCATCGATTAATTTATCATCTGTTGAATTTTTTATTTTGTTGTAAGCTTTTGTGACATATTCTGTAATAACTTTGACATAATAATTAAATAAATGTTCACTTGAATTATGCTCATCATCTGATAATTTATGAACCTCACTATATGCTGTCATATAAGAATTTGGAGAATTGTTTGGGAAAGTTCCATGTTCCAAGAATTCTAATAATCCTTTTATCATTGCATCATATATTATTTTGATTCCTTTTTCGGTGTTGTTCATTTTTAATATAAATATATTTTTTTTTTGGGATATTTATATATATTTAAACTATTTATTTTTTTATTTTTCATTTAAATTGAGTTTTATTTATTTTCTATTATATTCAATTATTATTTTCTTTATAATATTTAAATGTCATTTCTTTTTTTTTTTTCAAGAAAAATTTTTAGACAATAATTACTAACATATATTTTTTTTTATTCTTATTATATTATTAATATTTCTAATTTAATAATGTCCTTTAATTGGTTTATTTAAAATATTTGAAAATCATAAAAAATCAAATCATAAAAAAATGGATGAAATATCCACAAGTCTAAACCTAGGTAATTCAGTTTTAGAAAATTTAACAAAAAAAAATAGAGAATCAACAAAAATAGATTTTGATTCAATGGATTTATCTCCAGATATTGAAAATGCCTTATCATCATTAGATCCAGAATTAATTCAAGAAGCATCTAGAGATGAATTTGATTTAAGTTTTTATTATAGAGAACATTTAGCAAAAAGATATAGAGGATGTAAAGAAATGTCTTATTTAGAAATTATGACTTTTCAAAAAGAAATGATAGGTTCATCATTATTAAAATTACCTTCTTCTTTAGAAGATATGTCAATTCAATTATTTAAAAATTTATTAAGTTATATGGAATTAAGAAAATCATCTAAAAAACCTATGTTACATATTATTAAATTTATTAAAATTTCAATTTCTGCTCCTGAAGAATTAAAAGATGAAGCTTTTATTCAAGTTATAAAACAATTAAGTAATAATGATAATATACAATATGTAAATAAAGCTTGGAATTTTTTAGCAGTTTTATGTTCATCATATCCTCCTTCAGTTGATTTATATAAATGTTTAATTAATTTCTTTTTGAAAATTATTAGAGAAGATAATGATGAAAATATTAAAAAAAAAGCAAATTATTGTTCAATTAGATTAATGAGAACTTTTGAAAATAAAAGAAAACTTGCTCCATCAGATGATGAAATAAAATATATAGAAGCAATGAAACCAATTATGGTTCAAGTATATTTTTTTTCTGGAGCTTCTACTTCAATTCCAATTGAATCATATACAACTGTAAGAGAATTAAAAACTTCAATAATGAGGAAATTACAATTAAAACTAAGTAGAATACCTTATTTTGCTATTTACGAAATTTGTGAAAAATCAGATAGATATGAACAAAGATATTTAGATGAAGGTTCTAATGTTGCTGATATACTTTCTTTATGGGTAAGAGAAGCAAATTTTTATTCAAATTATAATATTAATGTTGAATTTAAATTATATATTAAAATTCAATTTTATTATCCTTTCAAATCTGAAGATTTAGATACTGTTACAATGCATTATATGCAAACTAATTTTGATGTTATTTCTGGGAAATTCCCTTTATCAGAAAGTGAAATTATTACATTAGCAGTAATTTCATTATTTGTAAATCATGAAAGTAAAAATATTGAAGAATTGAAAAATATTTTAAAAAATGAATTAAAACAATATATTCCAGTTAATAGATTTTTATTTTTTTCAAGAGAAAATTGGATAAAGAAAATATTAGATAAATACTCAAGTATTGAATTTCAAAATAAAAATGAAGCAAAAATAGCATATTTAGAATTATTAAAAGAAAACATAATGTTTGAAGCACATCAATTTCCAGTATTATATTCAAAAAAATACAATAATGAAACATCAAATAGTCAAAAAATAAGAAATCCAGAACATATTCCAGAAGAATGTATAGTTGCAGTTAAACCAAAAACAATAATAATAACAGATTTAGATAGAAATGAAATAATTCAAATTCCTTTTAGAATTCTTGCTTCTTGGGCTGTGAATACTGAACTTATTGTTCTTGTTGTTAGAAAAAATGAAAGAGATTTCAGTAAATATTATTTTGAAAGTAGACAAAATAAATTATTTAGAATTGTAATGGAATCTTATACTAATATTTTAAGTGGAAAACCAATGTCTGATATTGCTCAAATGAATGAAGAAACTTGTAGAATGTTTGAGAGTTTTCCTGCGATGAAATTAGAAGAAGGAGAAACTTTAAGATCAATTCAATCTTCTATATATATTAAAAATATATATTAATAAAATTTCAATATTAAAGTATTTAAATTTTTAAATGTTTTTTTTCAAAATATCTTTTTAAGATAATATTTTCTTAATTCTTGGTAATTCTTCTTCAATGAATTGATCATCAGGAGAATTTCCTTTTTTTGAGTTATATAATTTTAAAAAAACATTAAATTTTTCTTTAGCATTTGCAAACATTTCATTTTTAACTAAAGAAACAGTATAATTAAAATAAATAACATAATCTTCTTGTAAATTTATTGCTTTTTCATAATAACTAATAGCATTATCAATATCATCTAATTCACTTAAAATAACACCTAAATAACTAAAAATTAAATAATATTTATCATTTAAATTAGCTGCTGAATTCATATAAATAAAAGCACTAGAATATTGTTCAGTTGATAAATAAATTAATCCTAAATTAAAAGCAATAACCCATTCAAAAGGATTTAAATAAAGGGCTTTTTTTAAACAAGTTTGAGCAGCAATTAATTTATTATTAACAAAGAATATTAAACCAATATTATTCCAAACTTGAGCTGAATTAGGATTACTTAAACTATTAATTTTATATTGTAATAAAGCATTTTGGAAATCACCTTCATATTGATAAATACTAGCAATACCTAATAAACTATTAGAATATTTAGGATCAATTTTCATAGCATCATTAAAATATTCTAAAGCTCTATCATTATCTTTTTCTTTTAAATAAAGAGAACCAATAGCAGTCATTAAATCAGAATCATTTGGACAAAGCTCAAGAGCTTCTTCATATTTCTCAATAGCACCTTTAGTGTTTTTATTTAATAAACATAATTTTCCATAAGTTCTTAATATATCATCACTTGTATATAATTCACTTGCTTTATCTAAAAAAATTTTTGCATTATTATAATCTTTCATATTCATATAACATATTCCTTTATGATAAAGACAATCCCATTCTTCTTTATTATGTTTTAAAACACTATCATAAATTTCAATAGCCATTTTAAATTTTCCTAATAATAAAAAATCTTTTCCTATTTCTTTTAAAAGATAACCAGAAGTAGGATAATTTACTTTACTATAAGCTTGTCTAAATAAAGCATTACTTTCATTTATATTTCCTCCAGCTCTTTTAATTAAACCTTTTATTATTGATGAATATATTGATTCATATCCTGATTTTGATTTAGAATATTTTGAAAGATTTTCTAAGCATTCTGTATAATCTTGTCTTATGAAATATAAATGAACTAGGAAATTTAAACAATCTGTTGCATTATCATTCCATTTTGTTGGACCTTTTTGAACTTTTTTACGTGCTGATGCTGGTTCATTTGTCATCGTTACTTCTTCTTGAGTTTCTTCAGTTGGATCCTCATTTCTTGTTATTTCTTCAAAATTTTCCATTTTTTTTTAGTTATTTGATTTTATAATTTTTTTATTTTTAAATTTCTTTATTTTTATTAATTTTTTAAAATAAATTTTTTTCTGAAGTTATTCAGTCATAATCCCAAAAAAAAAATTAAACAATATATATATGAATAAAGGAAAAGTAAAAAGAATAAGTGATATATAAAACAATCCAAGATTATCAATTTATAATCAAGAAAAAAAAGAATGAATTTATTCTTCAAAATAAAAAAAGGATAAATCTATATTTATATTTTAAGTTTTATTTCCTAATGAAAGTGATTATGAATTAATTGAAATATTTTGGATTAATATTAAAAAAAAAATAAATATTATTTAAAGAAATTTCTCTTATTTATAAGGCAAAATATAATTAATTGTTTATCCAAATAAATGACCCATTTCAATATTTATAATATTATTTAATCTGATTTCTCCTTTTGTTTTTTCTTTAAAGTCATTTAACTTATTATAACTTGAAACAAAATTATTTATATCTTGATAATTAAAATCTAAACTATAAAGTTTATTTAAATGATTTATAACATTAAAATCACATTGATATTTTGAAATCAACGGAGTTGAAAGAAATTTTAAAATTACATTTTGATCTGGCTCAAATAGAATATAACCATAGATATCAATTAAATTCATTTTTTTCATAAAAACTTGAATATCTAAATTATAAAAAAAGTTATTCCTTGCTTTTTCCAAATAATAAATTTTTTTCTTTAAATGTTTATTATATATTTTGAAACAAAATAAATATAAGAAAACTTCTTGAAAACGAAACTTTAATGAAATTTCTTTTGTTTTTTTTTTATTTGTTTCTTTATGACCTATTTTAGGATTAGAAAATCTAAAAGAAAAATGATTTTTTTTAGGATAAAAATTAATGTCATTATTAATATTATTACAAGAATTATATTTACGATTATTATTTTGATTACTATTTAAATTCAATTTATCATTAATAAACTCATTTTTACCTAATTGAAAATAAAATTCATTTTTTTCTATAAATTCAGTTTCTTTTTTATCATCTTTTAAAGAAACACAAGACTTATTTATTATTGTATCAGATGAATTATCCATAAAATTTACTTTTAATTTATTTAACTTATTTCTTTTAGGTTTAAAACTTCCAAATTCTGCAATCATTGAAATCCTTTCTAATCTTTTAACCTTTGAACTATTAATTTTCTTTTTAATATTTCTTAAAAAAGTATATGTTTTAGTATCTTTTACATCTTTAAATTTATATACATTTCTAATAATATGATTATTAGCATAAAATTCGTCAACAAAAGAAATAATTAATCTAAGAATGATAAATAAAGTGGAAAAAATTGAAGAAACTTGTGCAATACATTCTGAAATTTTTTGATATTTTCTAGAAATATTTGTTCTTATACTATCAGCTCTTAAATAAACTCTTGCAAATTTTTCAAAGTCATCTACTTTACTTTTAAATCTATTTGTTGATTTATATAAATTAAAATCATCATATCTCGAATAATCTAAAAAATATTTAGTTTTAAAAGTGTCAAAAAAATAGCTTTCTGCAGAATCAAACTTTTGTATTTTATAAAATACATTTCTTTTAACAAAAGAAATAGGACTTAATTGAAGGAAAAGATCATATAAATCATAATCAAAAGGTTTTAAATGATTATACATATTAATTATAGTCATAGGAAAAAATATATGAAGTTTACAATCATATCCAGTTAATAAATTATAATAAAGGTCAAAGTAATCCTCTTCAATATATTTAGCTCTTAAAGTTAATTCTAAATAACTAAAAATTTCATCTGTATAAATTCCTTGAATATTATTATTATTTACATCAGGACAATAATAAATTCCATTAACTCCCATTAAATCTAAAGTTTGACTTGATTTATTATAAAAATCAGAATAATTACATAAATGAATTCCAATTTTAAATCTTTCTTTAGGTTTATTTACTCTTGAATTATTCATAATAACATAATTTAAATCATATTCAAATAATTCTGAAAAATTTTGATTTGAATCACAAGAACCTAAGAAGCCAACTCCATATGAATAATTATGAAAAGAAATATTATCTGTTGGTGATATTTGCATATCATAATATATTATTGTCATATTAAATCTTTTAAAAAAACTTATTAAAGATATTAACGAAAATATTATTATTCCTATCATAAATAGAATAAATATAATTCCTCCTGTAAAACTTTTATATCTTTTATATCCTTTATATCTTAAATTAAAGTTCGTTCCGAAAAAATCAAAATATTTAATTAATCTATGTACTTTTGTGTGCATGTTTTTTAATTCAATTTAAACAAATTTATATAAAAAAAATTTAATGAAATTAACAGATGAAAAAATAAATTTTATTCATTCTTCTCCTAAAACTCCTAAAAAACCAATGAAAAATTCAAATTCTTCGAAATTAATGTTTACTAAAAAAATAAATTTAGATGAAAATGATTATTTCATTCAATACGGATTAAAGAAAAATAATAAATTTATTGGTTCGTTTCTTTCATCAAATGAAGATACAAAACAGTCTTTAGATAGTCAAAAAAGAATAAATAGTGATATTTATGAAAGATTAAAAAATGAAGATGAACACTTTATTAAAACTTTATTAAGGTTAAAGCAAAAAATGAATGATAGTCAAACTAATTCAGTTGTATTTATGACTAGAAATAAAAATTTATCTTCTCAAAATATTTATAGTAATAGTAAAAGAAAAATTGAAATTTCTCCTTATAATCACTATAAGAATAAAAAAGAAAGAGACAATAAAATAAAAAGTAATAAAAAAAAAATTAATTTATCAGGATATTCCATTTATAATAAGTCTTCAAATAGAATTAATTCTAATCATAGTAAAAGTAATACTAAAATTATTAATACTCCTAAAAAAAATAATGTAAGTCATATAAGGACTTTTAGTTGTATATATGGTAAAAATATGGAAAAGAAAAATAATAAAAATAAATTAAATCAAAAAGACAATCAAAATTCATCAAAAAATAATATTTATCAAATTTATAAAAATAGTTCTAAACAAGTTAAAATTGTAAAAAATATAAATTATGATTTTAAAAAGAAAGTAGGGAATAAAAAAGTTATTCCTACTGCTGTTATTGATTTATTTGATGATTATAATAAAAAAAAGAACTCAAATAAAATGTATTTAATTAAAAAAATTAAAAAAATATAATTAATTGTATTAATATTTATTTATTTAATAAGAATACAATAATTTTGATTAAAGTATTATATTTAAAAATACATAATTTTTTAAAATAATATTTTTATATGAACAAAATAATTAATGAGTGAATTTCAAAGTAATAATTTACTGGAAAGGAAAATTCAATTAATTCTAAATAAATATAAATCTCCTTTAATTTATGAAAATATGAGATTAAAATGTGATAAGTTAATTTATTTTTTAGATATTTTTAGAGAAGAAGAAATTATTAAAAAAAATAGAAAGTGGTTATTTATTAATATTGATTCAATTAATAATATTAAGAAAATTAATCAAGTTTTTTCTTATTTAAAGCAATATGATAAAAATTTAGAAATATTAGGAAATAAAAAAGGAGAATTTATTTTAGATATTACAGAATTTTTATTAAATTCAAAGAAATATATTGAAGAAGAAATGAAAAATTTAATCCTTGAAATAAAAGAGAAAATCGAAAAACAATTTAAACTAAAATGTTATATAAGTTTAGCAAACAATAAATTTTTATCAATTATATCAAATATAAAACTTAAAGAAGAAAAAGAAGATATATTTATTCTAAAGAATAATAAAAAAGAAATAGATAATTTCTTATTAAATTATCCAGTAAAACTCCTTAAAAATAGATTTTTTTTTAATTTAATTTTAGAAATTTTTAATATATTAAAAATAAATTACTTAGGACAAATAAAATCAAATTTAATTTATTTATCAGAAATATTATCAGATTCATATATAAATATTCTTTCAATGTCTCTTGGAATAGGAGATATTTATCAATATAAAATGTTTAAACCTGATTATAAACAAACTTCAGTAAAATTTAAAATAAATGAAAATGATAATCCAATAGAAATTTTACTTAATAGATTAGAATTTATTTGTCATAAATTAGATAAAGAATTTTATTCTAATAAATTCAAGTGTTATACAATTTCAATTATGATTTATATTTCTGATGATAAAATTATTAAAAAATCTAAAAGATATAACTCTTTGTTTAATTCATTTGAAGATATTTTTAAATATGGAAAAGAGATTTTGATACAATTATTTGATATATTAAATGACAATGAAAAATTTTTAGTTCAAAAAATAACTCTTGCTTTAAAAAATATTATTAACTTTGAATTTCTTTCAGATGAAATTTGGAATAAGGAACATTCTATTTCAACAATATATTCTGATAAAAAAAGCAAAAATAAGAAAAATAATTATATGGAAAACTTTATAAAATCTTCTAAAAAGAAATTAAATGAAAATAAAAGTAAAAAATTAGAAATCAAAAGGAATAATTCTCTTCAAGATATAACATCATTTATAAATAATAATATAGAAAGCAAAAAATCTAAAAAAAGTAAATCAATAGATTCAAAATCCCCTTCAAACAAACACATTCATTTAATTCGAAAAGGAAAAAAAACAAAATCCAACATCCAAACAAAAAGCCTTGATTCCTTTATTATAAATAAAAACAATCCAAAACAATAAAAATTAAAAAACCATTAAAAAAAAAATAAAAAATTCAATTAAAAAAAAAAGATTAATTTTCATAACTCCCAAAAATAAAAAAAAATATTAAATAAAATAAAAAAAAAAAATGTATCAACAAGAAAGTATCTACAACATAGTTCCAAAAGAGAAAATCCTTCCAGGGACAACAACACGTTACCACTCAAAATATCCTCACTGGTTGGCACCAACAGCATCAACATTCATATTAAATAACACTAGTTACCCAAACGTAGCAAACATGAACGGTGATGTGGTGTTTCCTCGAGGAGCACATCCAATCCGTGAGAACTGGGCAACATTCGGTTTACCTCTGGGTTCCTATAAGCAGGATCCAGAGCACTTCTATAGGAAAGGACATCAATACAAGACACTCCCTCCTCCTGAAAGAATAAGATCTGCCTCAGAGATTAAGAAGCCTCCTGTTCCCACAGTTGCAGATAAACCTATTATGGGACTTAAGACTAATAAGAATTTCATCACTGCGAATGCCATTGATAATATTTTAATGGCTCCTAGAAAAATGAATAAAACTGAAGTTAATTGGTTTAAAAAAAAAGATTATGGAAAAGTGCCTAATTATATTCATAAATTAAGACAAGATGTTGAAAATGAATATTTAAGTATTAGAGAAATGCAAAGAAGAAATGAAGAAGAAGATGCAAAGAGAAGAAAAGTTTTAAGTGAAGATGAAATTAAAACTTTAAGAGAAGGTTTAATGAAAAAATTGGAACAATTGAAATTATTGTATGGAACTATTACTCATAAAAAAAAATTTGATACTTTAGTTCTTTTAAGAAAAAAAGAAGGATTGGAAAAAGAAATGGCTATTATTGAACAAGATTTAGCTAGATTAAATAATCGTAATGTCATTGTTGATTTAACTAGATAAGGGTTTAGTTAGATATAGTTCTTTTTGATTTTTTAATTTTTAAAATTTTTTTTAAATAATTTGAATATACTTTTCTTTTTTTATCAACTAACTGATATATACTAAATATTATAATAATAGAAAGTTCAAAACAATAATGTATAAAAGTACAATAAGATTAGAAAGAAAAATATGAAAAAAATGTATGTTAAACTAAGAATAATTAAGATCCAAAGTTATTATTATAAAGAAAAAGTAATCAAGAATAATAAAACATTCCCTCTTTTAATCAATCTTAACAACATAAACAAAATTTACTACAATGATATGTTTCATTGTCTTCGATAATATAATATGATTTATTCTATGGTTGGAAAAAGCTTTTAATATTACTTTTATGATTATAATATTTAAAAAAGTGTACTATTTAAAATTTTTTAATTTTTTACAAAATTCCCTAAAAATAAATATTAAAAAAATCCATAAATACAAAAAATTATTATTCTTAATATAAAAATGTAATTTAATCTCTGATCTTTTCTTCTAATTGAATGAAATCAGGTCTTTTATTTTCATCATTTTCTAACATCATTAATAAAATTTTAATAAATTCAAAAGAATATTTACTAATTAAATACTTAACTAAAATATTTTTAATTTTGTCCATTTCATTTACTTCTCTAATTTCACATAAAGTTTTAAAATTTAAAGAAGCAGCAAGAGTCATACACATACCTAAAGAAAAGACATCAGATTTAAAAACATTATGAAAAACTTCATTTTTTTTTTCTTTAAGTGCTTTAAATAAAAGAGGACTCATATAAAGTTCAGTTCCTCTTAAAGTGTGAATTTCACTAATATTTTTATTAGTAATTTTAGCTTCTCCAAAATCACAAATTTTATAATCATTATCAATAATTAAAACATTTTGTGGTTTAATATCTCTATGAGAAATACCATATTTTTCTAAAAGAGCAAAAGTTCTTATTAATCTTTTTGCTATTGTTAATAATTCTCCTTCAGTATATAAATTTCTTGTTCTTCCTCTTTTCTTTATTTCTTTCTCCCAATCTGAAGTTGCTATTTCCATTAAAACATAAAAATGATAATTTCCATCATTTTCTTTTTCACTTTGAGCACCATATACTTTTATAATTCCTGAACATTGAGTTTTTTTATAAAAACTTAATATTAAATCATATTCTACTCTTATTTCTTTTATTTCTTCTTTTGAATGAAAAATTAATTCTTTTAAGGCATATGATAAATTATTAATATTCCAAGTTGCTGAATATATTTTTCCAAATGTTCCTTCTCCTATTAATTGGTTTCTTTTAAAATCTTTATGATTAAAATCTTCATTGGGTTCTATTATTGTTGTGTGAGATTTTTTTATTGGAAATTCATTGTTTTTTATCTTTTTTATATTATTATTATTATTATAATTTTTATATATATTATTGATATTTATATTTACATTTAAATTAACATTCACATTTTTATCTTCTTTAAAAAGATTTGTTGGGGTTTTTTTAATTGAATTTTCTTGTTTTAATTGCTTAAGTTCTTTTAAAAAAATATCCCCAAAATTTTTCTTAGGATTAATATTATTATTATGATTAATATTAGAATTTTCATTTTTATTATTTTTACTTTCACTTAATGAAATAGAAGAAATATATTTATTATGTTTCTGATCAGAATTAAATACCTTATCATTATCTTTTTCATTTACTTTAATTCCAGTCGAAATTCTATTAATTTTTTTTTGAGAACAAATAAAATTTTCTCCGCAACGAGGACAATACCAAAACATTTTATTATAATCTAAAATATCTTTACATTTAGAACAAACAATTATTTTTTTTCCTTGATTAATTCCTAAATATAATATACCATCACAGTCAATATTATGTTTAAATTCTACATTTCTAGGATCAATATTACAACAAGGAACATAATTAGGTTTTGCTGGAGTTTTATTTATTAAAGTTTGAATATATGATATTTTCTCAGGTTTAAGTTCATATTTAATATAACTTGTAACACCTGAAAAAAAATCCTTTCCACAAACTTTACAATTCCAAACCATTGTTTTTATTTTATTTTCCCATTTACAATTAAAGCATTTATATATTTTTTTTTTTGGACTAAAAAAAATCCCTTCTTTGCATTTAGGACATTTCATATCTTCAGGAAAATAATTTTTACAATGATAATGATCCCATGTTGCTCTTACAAAATCTTCGTTTTTTTCTTCTTCTATATAAATATCAGCATAATAATCTTCATTACATTCTTTACATAATAAATGAATTTGACTTGGTTTAAATATTTTTTTACAATTTAAACAAATTATATAATTTAATGATATAGGATATAATAATTCATTTCCACAAGTATGATAACATTTTGAAGTTTTTTCACAATGAGGTATTATTTTATTAATATCTAAAGGAGGAAATCTATTTGAATTATCTTTTGTTCCCATTGATAATATTATTTCTCTTATTTGTTTTGATGCTAATAAATCTGATAAATAATGTTGAGTTTTTAATACTGATTGTATTTTAGCCACTGTTACTTTTGAGTAGGAATTTAAATTTTTTTCACCTATTAAAGTTGTAACATTTAATATTATTCTATCAAAAATTGCTCTTTCTGATAAATTTAGTATATTTGGGAAAATATCATTATATTCTTCTAAAAAAATATCAAAAAGTTCTTGTTCCTTTTCAGTAAATTTAACATTAGAGTGACCTGCCATTAATAAAGAAGAATTAGGAATCATTTTTTTAATGATTTTTTTTATTTTTTTTTTAATTTATATTTAAATAATAATTAATTAATTTTTTATAATAATATACCTACATAAAATAAGAAATGGGTAATATTAAATCAGCTGTTTTATAGAAGTTTTACATTACTCAATAAATTATAATTATTATTGTACATTTTTGATTAACATTTATTAAATTTTCTCAACTTCGCCTTTTAACTTTGAAAAAAAAATTTCCATTATATGTTGAAAATCTTGAAATAATCCTGATTTAAATGAAAAAACAAAAAGCATTTTTCCCTCTTTTGTCAATTTAAATACATTTAATAATAGAATAAGTGAAGTAGCTTTATATACTAAACTAATTATGACTTTATCTTTTTCAATTTTTGAAAATTCACTTTCTATATCATTATTAGTAAAAAATTGTTTTACCATTTTTCCAAAACAATTTAAATTTTTTTTATATATAAATTTAAAATCTTTTAAATCATTAAAATCTCCTTTTTCATTTTGAAAAAGACTTCTCACACTTTTACCGTATAATATCATTCCTAATTCAAAAGCAGAAATTAAAGGAATATCATTTTCTTCTAACATAATATCTTTTTGATTAAAATTCATAGTTTCAATTAATTCTAAACTTTTCTTGGGATAAATGTTTGCTTTTTCTTGATTTTTTTGTAAATAATCATCAACGAATTTTTTAACTTTATCATAATCTTTAATAAACCAAGAATGACTTTCAATTTGTTGAATATTATATCTTGTACTAGGATTAGGATCTAAGATATTTTTTAATAAATCAATAAGATTTTTACTTAATTTATGACTAGGATATTCAACATTACCACATAAAATATTATTTAACATAACAGAACTTGTACCAATAAAAGGTTTTTTCCCAGTAACACAATTAAATAAAATAACACCACAACTCCAAATATCAGCGCTTTGACCTAAATAACCTATTTGTTTAATTACTTCAGGTGCAAGATAATCTGTTGTTCCTGCTATATCTGGTAATATTTGATTTTTTTGCTTTATTAAAGCACTTAAACCAAAATCAGTTATTTTTATACAATGATTCTTTTTATCTATTAAAATATTTTCTGGCTTTAAATCTCTATGGATTATATTCTTATTATGAAGATAATTTACTGCTGAAATTATTTGCTGAAAATATCTTCTTGCTTTATCTTCATTCATAAAATTTAATTTTTCAGATTTTATTGCATCAAATAAATCTCCTCCATCCATATAATCCATTAATAATAATATTTTTCTATTTGTTTTTAATACTTCTATTAAACGAACTATAAATGGATGATTTACTATTTTCATTGATCTAACTTCTGATAAAACATCTTCTTCTAAATTTTCTTTTGTAATCTTTTCTTTGTCTAATATTTTCATTGCATACTTTTTTTTTGTAATAATGTCTTCTACTAAGTGAACTCTATTTTATTTTGTTAATTTTTTATTTACTCACCGTAACCTCCCCTTCCTAATAAATGAAGTATTTGATATTTACCATATCTTTTATGATTCATCATTTTTTATTGAAAAGACAATAAATTATTTTTATGTATTTAATAAATTATTTATTATTAATGATCTTTATTATTATATAATAAAAAATGAGTGAAGAAGATAGTCAAAACCCAATAATTCAGAAAAAAATATTATCTATTCTTCCACCTGAACAAGAATTAAATCTTTTTACAAGTAATGTAAAACTTTATTCTTCAAAACAAGATGGAAAAGATTGGTTATATAGTGATTTAGAAGGTTTATTATGTTTTATTTTAGATTATAATTTAAAAACAAGATATTTAGTTCTTTATAATTCATTTTCTTTTGAAAAACTCTTTCAATATGAATTATATAAAGATTTTCAAAAATATTTTAAAGCTCTTGCTCCTGAATTCAGATGCTTTGAAGTTGATGGAGGATTTATTGGACTTCAATTTGATAAAAAAGTAGAAGCTGAAAAATTTGATTTAGTTATTTCAAAATTCAATGAATCTTTAACTGAAAATTTATTTAGTTCTAAACCATTTGCTAAAAATGATAAAATTAAAGAAAGAATAAAAGAAATTGAAGGAAATCCAAATGATCCTGAAGATGAAGGTTATTATGGAATTTTAAAAAGAAATTTCAATGTTGCAAAACAATATGATGAAAATTATATCCAAAATGAAATTATTATAAATAAAGCAAGAAATTTTGAATTATTAAAATCTTTTTCATATAATACAGAAACAAAGCAATTTGAAATAGGACAAATATCAGATGAATTAAAAGATTTATTTATAGATTCAGGAGTTAAAAAAAAGGATCTTCAAGATATTAACTATGCATTTCCAATAATAAAGCAAATTATCCTTGGAATGAGTCATGACAATAAAATAAGCAATTCAAGTATAGCAAACATCCAACATAAATTTCCTCCTCCTGAAGAAAGAGAACGTATAAGAAAAGAAGAAGAAGAACTAGAAAAGAAAATGAATAAAGACCGTTTGAGAAAAAAGCAAAAGCAAGTTAACAATACATTATCAGTTCAAAAGACACAAACAATTGAAACTCAAAAGAGTGAAGTGAACATACCTCAACCACCAGTAATCCCTAAAAGTACTATTCCACAAGCTCCTCCAATCCCACAGGCTCCTCCCCTAAACACAATTCCTAAAGCTCCTCCAATCCCACAAGCTCCTGTTATTCCAAGTGGAAATATTCCAGTTGCTCCTAATATTCCTATCCCTCCTCCTCTTCCAGGTAATAGTAATATACCTACACCACCTGCTTTACCTGTTGTGCCTGTTGTTCCTGTTCCTGTTAGTAGTGGGAGTGGCATGAGTAGAGAACAAGAAATTGCTAATATGAAATTAAAGAGTGTTGGTTCTACTGAAGTTAATGAGAAACCTAAAGAATTAAGTATGCATGAACAAATTAAAAGTGTTCAATTAAAAAAAGTTGTTAAAGATCCTAATCAAGGTAATAAACTTATTACTGGAAATGAAAGAAATTATTTACAAAATGCTTTGGCTGATGCTATTAAAATGAGAAGATATAATTTACATCAATATGATGATTCTGATGATGAAGAAGAAGAAGATGATTGGGATTAAGTTAATATATTATTAATATTAATTGATTTTTAAACATTAAAAATTATTTAAATTTTTTCTCTTTATGCTAAAATCAATTAAATTTTGTCTTAGTTTATAATAAAATGATGAACTTATTTAAATGAAAATTAACTAATATATTGTATCAAAAAGTATTTAAAAAAAATTTGATAAAAATTAAAAAAATTAAATATAATTCAGAAAATATATTATAAAATTACTTATTAAAATTTCAAATAAATATTTTATATTTTATATTTTAATTTTATTTAATAAAATTTTCCTTTATAAGATAATAGAAAAATCAAAAATCAAAAATAAAATTCTATAAAGAATCAATTTCATTTTCTTTTGAAACATTATCAATTTTAATTTCTACTATATTTTGAACATTCATACTATCAGAATCTAAAAAATCATAATCATCATTTATAGAAAATCCAATAATATTATTATTTGAATTATTTTTATTATTTTCACTTTTTTCTTTTGAATAATATTTAATCTTATTATTAAACACAGATTCATTAGGAATTAATTGAAGAAAATATTGTTTACATTTTTCCTTTGAAAAATTTTTAAAATGAATTTTATCCCAAGGAAAATTATTGGATAATAAATCTTCATATTTTAAAAGAGAATATAAATCATAATATTTATTTAATGAATATGATATAATACTTCTTTTCTTTTTATTATTTTTTTTTTTTTTTCTTTTAACACCTGAATTATTATTATTATTATTCATTATTATATTTTTATCTATTACTAAATTATTATATTTAGAATATTCTCTGCAAATTTTCCTAAGTCTTGATAAATATAAAAGTTCACTATTTTTTTTAAGTTTAATAATTTGATTTTTATTCTTTCTTATATTTTTATTTCCAGAGATATTAATAGAAATTAATTTCTTATAATTATTACTTTTTTTTTTCTTAAAAACATCAAGATTTTTATTTTTAATCCTTAACTGATGTTTATTATAATAATCACTAATAAAGTTTTCTTTTTTTAAAGTAATAATAAATTTCTTTTTATTAACATTTAATATTGAATATTCTCCTTTAACATTAGAATTTTCACAATTAATAAAATCCTTCGACAAGACACTAAAATGATATTTTTTTTGATAATTTGAAATAATTTTCAATAAGATATGATTAAATTCCTTAACTTCTTTATTATTTTTGAATTGATTTTTTTCAATAGTTTTAACAAGTGAATTTTGATAATGTTGAAAACAATAAATATTATATTTTAAATCTTGTTCAATTGCTTCAACTTCCATACAAAAGTGATTAATTCTTGCACATTCAGGATGAAAATAAAATTTACAATTATCATGATTACACTTTAAAACAGGTCCATAATATTTTTTATTACAAATATTACATTTTTCACTAAATTTACAGTATTCAATCCTATCAACATTTTTAATTTCCTTTTTTTCATCATAAATTCCAATTTCAATATTAGGATTCCATAATGCACAAGATAAATGAACCCAAGCACATTTAATATTATCATATTTATCAAAAGGAATAATAATATGTGAATTGTAAATAGGGATATTTTGACCATTGCTTTTTCTATATTCCATTATATCATTATAAAAATGAGAATCATAAGGTAATTCTATTTTCTTCATTGCTCCTCCTTTTACAGGACATAATATACATTCTAAATTTAATGCTTCTTCCTTTGACATTTCTTTACAAGGATCACAAATCCAATTTGTTAATGATTTACCCTTTATTCCATAACAATTTTGATGAACTGTTAAACCACATGATTCACATTCATACATTAATTGATTGTGATCTATATCTCCATTATTACATATTGAACATATTAATTGTGAATAATTTTCTGAAGAATTTAATAATAGTATTTCGTTTTTATTTATTTTCTCTTCTTCTTTTTCATTTTTTTCTTTTAATTGTCTTATTGTGTATTCTAAATATTTATTTATTTTCTCATTGTAAAATAAACTTTCTTCTTTATTATCTATATTATCCTTGAATGTGTTTGTATTATTTATTTTATCTAATATATTTCTTATTTTTTTTGAATTTATTTCTTCAATTTGGGATATTGATTCAGACACACTTTTTTCTAAATCATTTAAATAAATTGGGTTATTATTTGTTGATGATGAACAAGAATCACATGTTTCTTGAGGAAAAGAGAAATTTAAAGTATTAAAATTTAAGTTTTTTTCAAAAAAAATATTTTTTTCATCTTTCAAAGTAATCAAGCTACTACATTCATTAATAAAATTTGCTTTGGATTTATTATTATTTAAAACTCTTAAACATTCTTCTTGTGTATTTTTGTAAACAAAATTTTCAAAAATTTGCTTAATATTATCAGAATTTTTCTTTAAAATGGAGGTAGAATTATTAGGAAAATAAAGAGAATTAATTAAAAACCAAAAAACACTTGATTTAAAAGTTTCATCTATATAAAATTAAATAATTAATATTTACTTAAGTGTTTAATATCTCTTGAGAAGGAAGGATCTTTCCAATTAAATCCTAAAAATTGTTTAAAATTCCAATCAATTTCTGAATCATCACTTTTAAAGTCACATGAATTTTTTGAAAAAGTTGTTAAAGAAGAAGATTTAACTTGATTTAATGTTCTTCTTCTTTTTTTAAGAAGATAATTTGATATTCTTTCCTTTTTTTGTCTCTTTGTGTCCATCAATTACTATATTTTATATAGATAATATTAAAGAATTATTTATATTTATTATTACACTATTACATTGTTTCTTCAATCATTTTTTCAATCTTCAATTAATTTTTTTTATTATTTAACTACTAGTATACAAAAACTAAAGGTTTATGATATTAAAGTTTAAATAATTTTATTTTTTAAAATTTCTCAAGTTTCGTCAAATATTTAGGTATTTATATTAATTTATAATTAAAAGTAAAATTTAATAGAAAAAATAATAATTCTAAAAACAAAAAAATAGCTTCTTTAAAGATAATATTCAATTCAAAATCCAAAACAAATTATAATAGTTAGAAAGAATATAAATTTTTTTATTTATAAATAAATAAACTAAAAAATTCCATTTGAAATAAATAATAATTTAAAGTTAAAAAAGTAATTAAAAAGTCATTATTATATAAATATTTACTCTTCCTAATTATAAATGACTTAAGAAAAAAATAAACATATAAAAATTTTAAAAAGATAATTTTTTATAAAAAAGCTTTTATTATATTTTTTGATTCTCCTCTTAAAGGAACAGCATTAACATCATTTTCGTTCCAAGCTGTAGAAGGCATTATATTTAAATGATATAAAGAATCAACTGTTTTTTCTTTTTTTGATGATTTCATTTTCATTAATGAAGTAGACCAATGATCAACACTTTCACTTTTTCTTATTTTTCCTATTTCCATTATATCTATTTTTTTCTCTTTTTTTCTCCTATCCATTGATCTTATTTTTCTTTTCTTTTTTTTGTTTTCTTCTAATTTCTTTTTTTCTATTTTTTCTTTATTTTCTTCTGTTTTTATATTATAAGAATATGTTCCTTTATTAATAAATTTAGCTGCTATTTTTTTATATTTTTCATTTTTATTAAAATAAGGTTTAAAAGTTGGTACATTTTTTTTCTTTATTTTTTCTATTTTTTTTTGCTTTTCATACATTTCATTATATAATTTATTAAATATTGATTCATTATTTTTTTTTCCATTCATTGATTCAAAATAATTAATTGTATCAATAATATCTAAAGAACCTAAAGATAATTCAGGATGAAAAACACATTCTTTTAATTGTTGATTTTTTTCTTCTAAATCAATTTTTCTTTTTTCATTATCACATTTTACTCTTTCACTCCATTTAATTTGATTATCATAAAAAGTATTAAATCTTTCTAAAGAATATGATTCAGTTTTTATTCTTCTTTCTTCTGTTTTTGTTCTTGTTGGAGATAATGATAAGTTATATCTTTCCTTTTTTAATTCTTCTATTTTTTTTTTTCTTTCTTCTATTATTGATTGAGTTCTTAAATATATTGGTTTCTTTCTTCTTTTAGTTAAGCATATTTTAATTGATTCTTCTGAAATTTTTGGTTTTTCTTGTATTTCTTCTCTTTCTTTTTCTATTAATTCATTTCTCTCTTTTTCTATATTAAATAATCTTTTTTGTTCTTTCATTTTATTTCTTGTTAAAAATTTAGTTATATCCACTTTTTTTGATTTATGAAGTTCTTTTATGTATTTTTCTTTTTGTTTTGATTTTTCTTCTAATAATCTTTGTTGTCTTATTTTTTCTGCTAATGACATTTTTTCATTTTCTTTTATTGTTAAATCTTCTTTTTTTTTCTTTTCTTCTTGAGAAAAAGTTTTTTTTAAAGGAGTATCTTGATAAAAAGTCATTAATTCTCCTATCATTTAAAAATATTTTTGAATTATTCATTAATTAATAATTGAAGAAAGAAAATAAATTATATAAAAAAAAAATAAAATAGTTTTCAGATAAATGGACAATAATAGTGAATTAGAGTCAACAATTTATGTCCAAGATATTGATATATATTTAAATTATTTAAGACATGAATTTCAAATTAAATATAAAAATAAAGGTTTAACGACAGAGATTTTCTTTTTTCAAAGTTATAAATTAATAGATAATAATTCCTTATTTAATTATGCATATATTTATAATTATTATGAATCTCTTTTATTTTTTCCTTCTTATTATAGAATAAATATAATTTTAACAGAAAGATATTTCTTAAGTAGAATATCAGAAAAAATAATAGGAGCTGAATTTTTTTTTGGAACTTATAATGGAACAATAATTTATGAAATTACTCCTGATATATTATTTATTGATACAAATGATTTAAAATTTAATGTTTATCTTGTTGATTATAATATTATATCATATAAAGGAAAACAAATATTTGAAAATGAAACAAGGAAAACAATTGAAAAGTATATTAGTATAGAAAATAAAAAAAATAGTTTCTTAATTTGTTTAAGTAAAAATGAAAAGCAAAAATTAAAAAATGATAATTTTGAAACCCCTATTTTTCATTTTATTATTCATCCTTGTTATTGTTTTAAAGATGAAGATTATAAAAATATAGAAAGTATTGTTGATTCAAGATATGAATTTGAAAATAAAATAAATATGGAAAAAATAGATGAAATAAAAGAAAAATATTTTAAAGACCAAAATATATATTATGATTCTTATTTTACTCATTATATTAAGAATAGAAAATCTAAAATTCAAAGAACAATAAATGTACTTTTATCTAAATCAAATTCTGAAAAAGCAAAAAATATATTATCTTCTTTTATTCCTGAAAAAAATAATGAAATGTATGATGATATTATTTTAAAAAATTATATTGTTGCTGAAACAATCAATAATAATGAAACAAATGAATTATATGTTTCAATACCTGTAAATAAAAATTATATAGAAATAATTTATAAAAGACTTTCAAAACATATTAAATCAGAAATGAATTTTTTTAAATCTTCTTTATTACATTATAATTCTTTAATAAATGATAATATTTCATTATCAACTTCATCAGATTTTCAAGTAAATGAAGAAATAATGATTGAATATTATAAAAATTGTTTTGAAAATTTAATAAAAAGTGAAATTGATTTATATAATGATAAAATATATCAATTAATGGAAAAGTATCAAAGCTCAATAAAAGAATATGTTAATAATAATGAAAAAACAATACTTGAAAAAATAAAATCAATAATTTTTACAACAGACAATGATTATCAATATTTATTAACATCATATGAAAATATTTTAATATATTTAAAAGATGAAACAAAAGAAATAATAAAATCAATAGATAATTTAAATATGAATTTATTTACTTCCTTAAATACCGTATTAAAAAATCACGGAATATCATCTAAAAATTATGATCAAATAATATCAGAATTAAAAATTAAATTAGATTTAGAAAATAGTTTAAAAAGTTTATATTCAAAAAGAATAAAAGAATTTAAGCAAATAGGAATATCATTAGGAATATCATCAACATTAGGAATAGCAACAACTGGTTTTGTATTTGGATTAAATTCATTTTGTAATTTCATAGGGACTCAAATAATTACTGGAAGTTTAGTTGGTCCTGTTGGTACTGTTGCCGGAGCTACTGTTGGAACTATAACTTTCTTAGGGCAAACTATTTATTTACAAAAAAAAAATAAAAATCATTTAATTCAATTAGAAAATGATCTTAAAAATGCTATTAATTGTACTTTAGATATTAATTTAAATAATGTTATTAATGCTTTTGAAGAAAATAAATGTTATATTGAAAAAAATCTTGTTCAAATTAAAATCTTTATTGATATTCTTGTTAATAGAGCTATAATGAGTAAGTCAAATTATTGAATGTATTTATTCAAATATTTTTAATATATATTATTTATCTGTTCATATTTATTATATTTTTCATTATCTTTTTCATTATTAGATATATATTATTTTTTTATAAAAAAATAATATTAGGAATCAATAATTAATCATAATTTTGCAAAAAACGATATTTTAAAAATTTTAAAATTAATAATAAATTAGTTATTTTTTATATATTTTTGAATAATTAATATAAAAAATAATGAAAGAAACAGCTTTTGATAATCTTTTTAAATACGATATTCAAAATTATACTTTAATGGATTTAGATTTTTTCGGAATTTCAATAAGACCAAATTTCTTTTATCATAAGACTTATAAAACTATTTTAGGTTTAGTTTTATCTTTTGGATTTGTGACATTAGTAATATGGGAATGTTCTTTAAAAATAATTGATTTAACCGGCCAAAATTATTCTTTTATAGAAACAAGTCAAAATTTAATTTATAAAAAGTATATAATGCCTTCTTTTAATATTTCAATTTGTGCTTCTAAAACTTCATTAAAAATGGATTTTTATTATTTTGGATATTTTCAAATTTCTAAAAATTATTTTCCTTATTATCAAGAAGAAATAGAAATGGCAGATTTATTTAATGCAACATATACATGTTATAGTTATTATTTAAATAAATCTGAATTTTTAAACACTGGAAATCCATTTGATACAACTTGGGGAAAAATGAGTATTGGTGAAAGTTACATTGGAGAAGAAGAAGAACCTAATAATTTAAATTTTTTCATTGTTATTTCTGAATTATTTCCTGAAAATGAAAAATTTTATAAAAGAAATTTAATTTCTAAAACTCAGATTTATGAAATTGAAAATGTAAATTCAAATAATTTTGAAATGACTATTATTTTTGATTCTTATAATTTAAAAGAAAAAACTCGATTTTTTGGTTTTGAAGTTAACAGTAAAGAAAAGAATTATACAATAGTTAATAATGTTGACATTCAAAAAATAAAAAGAAATGAATATGAAATGAATAGTAAAATAAAAATACAATATTCAGGAATAAATATTACAAAAATGTTAATTTATTTTAAACTTGAACATATATTAGGAGAATTAGGAGGTTTTTGTTTTTTATTTCATTCAATTTTTCAAACTTTAGTTGAAATTTTTTCCCAAAATAAAGTTAAAAAAGGAATTTTAACACAAATAGAAAAAAATCATGAAATTAGACAAACTTTAGGAAAATTAAGAACTGAAGATAAATTTGAATTAAGAAAGAAAACTGTAATTTTCACTGAAAAAAATATTGATAATGCTAAGAAAGAATTAAATGAAACAAATAAAAAATTATCTTTTTCTATTAAAAATACAGATAATTCTCATTCTTTAATTCTTCCTAAACATAAAAGCTTGTTAACTTCAATTAATTATAAACTTCCAAAAAAAAATAATTATATTAAAGAAATTACATCTTCTGTTATTAACTCTAAAAAAATTTATGAAAATGAATATTATCAAATGACTAAATATATTGATTATTCATTTTTTTATCAAACTTTAAAAGAATTAAAAATAATTGAAATGTTATGTTTAAATGAACATAATGCACAATATTTTTATAATTTTAGAAATGAAATTTTTGATATTTATGAATTAGATCAATTATTAGAAAGAGCATCAATTTTAAATATTGAATCAAAAGAAGGAAATAAAATTTTTAATGATAATGAAATGAAATGTAAGATTTTTCAAAAATCATTTTTTAATGAAACACAATAATAAATTAATTTTAAATAATTATATATATTAAACAATTGCATTTCATATTATAAATAAAAATATTATCTAGTAAGACTTTAATAAATAAAAATATAATCATAATTTATAGAATTATTTTTATAAATTAAAAAATGAAAATAATTTATATTTATATTTAATTTCAAAGACTCATATCATTATAATTTCCTTGATATCATATAATTAAATATTTATTTAATTGATTTATTTTGAATTATTTTAATACTATAAAAAAAAAGGATAATATTTTTATGAATGGAATTTAAGTTTTAAAGAAAAAATTGACTTAAAAAAATTGAAAGTACCAATAATAACAAATATTTACTTTAAGACTAGAGTATATAAAAAAAGTAATATATCTTTATTTGAAATAATTTGATTTCCAAATAATGATATTGTCTTACTTCAATCAATATAATCTTTCCTTATAAGATTTTTTGAACCCCTTCATACTTATAATGGCAGTTATCTATTTCATGTTTTTAATCATCATTTTATTTTTTTATTTAAATACTGTTAAAGGACGAAAAAATCCAGATAAAGAACTTAAAAATCCAAATGAAGATAGTATCCAAAATACAAGAAGTTTTGGAGAATTTAATCTTTGAATTAGTTTTAAAACTGAAGATTATAAGATAAAAGAGTTTAAAGATTTTAAAAATATAAATGGTATTTTATTTATAAGATATGAATTTGAAGAAGAAAAAGATGAAGAATTAACAATAGAGCTTAAAGTAATAAATGAGGAAATTTAAAAATAGAATATATAATTAAACTATGAAATTTAATTTTTGTTTTCATATTTGAAAATCTATTTACCCTTTATTGATTTATAAATGTAAGTAATAAGATTTTGATTTTTTTTAGTTTAATAAATGAAAATTTATATGATTTAATAATAATAATATTCTCATTTCCATCCTTTAAATTTCTAAATAAAATTTTTAATTATTTAAATTATTTTATTTATTAAGGTATGGATTAAAAGTATTATATATTTCCTATTTATTATATAAAATATTTTTATTATATCATAAAAAATCTTAATTAATTTTTAAATAATTATTTTTAAAAAAACTCAAAAATGAACGATTCTCTTTTAGAATTAAGTGACTCAGGAGAGTTTAGTAGAGATTCTCTGTTAAAGGAATCATCATACAATAGTAATTTTCAAATATTAGAAGATATGGGTTATAATTCAAATATGATAAAAAAAATATATGCTTTTTTAAAACCAGTAACAATAGAACAAGCAATTAATTACATGACGGAACAAGATGGAATATATTATCATAATTTTTTCAAAGACTTCAAACACAATAAAAAAACTTGTTATATATGTGGAGCTTTACCTCAAAATCATTCAGATTATCTTCCAGAAGAATTTATTGAAGAAAATAATTCTGAAATAATAATGAATGAAGAAAATGAAGAAAAGGAAATTCCTTTAAAAAATAATGATGGATTTATTTGTTCAATTTGTGGAGATTCCTTTGAAATAAATTCCCCTGAAATAATAAAATATAATAAATGCGGTGATACATATTGTTCTCATTGTTGGTTTAGTTATCTTCAAAGTAAGATAGAAGAAGGATTTGGAAGTGTTAAATGTATGAATTATAATTGTAATGAAAATTTAAGTAAACAATTTATAGAAATGATTATAAAAGATAATAAAAAATTAGAAGAAAAATTCAAAAAATTTGAAATTAAAATGGAAATATTAAATAATCCAAATAAGAAATTTTGCCCTTATAAAAATTGTGATTCATATGGTGAAAAAACTTCAAATGAAAAATATATAAAATATAAAAACGGACATCAATTTTGTTTTGTTTGTTTAAGAAATTGGCATGATAAAAAAGAATGTGATAAGAAAGAAGAAGATGATTTTAAAGAGTGGAAAGAAGGAAAAATAATAAAAAAATGTCCTAATTGTCATATTTACACAGAAAAAAATGAAGGATGCAATCATATGACATGTGCTGAATGCAAATATCAATGGTGTTGGTTGTGTAATGGAAAATATTCTTATGGTCATTATACTAGTGGAAAATGTAATGGATTACATGACCCTTAACCATCCTTCAATATAACCTTTTCCTATAAGATTTTTGAACCCCTTTATACTGATAATGTCAGTTGTCTATTTCATATTGATAAATTATCACTTTATTTTTTTATTTAAATACTGCCAAAACAATAAAGAGACCCAAATAATTTGAAATTTGATTTATTTATAAATAAATACTAATAACATGAAATTTGAAAATATTTTAATGATTTATTAATGAATTCAATTATATAATAATTTTCTTATTATATTTTAATTTCAAAATATTTATTCTTTAATGCTAAAACTTTTTTTGAAATAGTTAAGAAGTTTAATATTATCATTTTATATTTAATTATTTATTTTTTTAATTTTTTATTTTTAATTGAAAAAAAAAAATAATTAATTGACCAAATAGTAAAGTAACTATTTTCAAAACATTAAACTTTTTTTCAAAGATTAGGTATATAACAAGAGTTTTGAATAACTTTTTTTAAAACAAATGACTAAATACTCAGTTATATTTGGAGAAATGATTAATACAGAAAAACCTTCAAAATTAGAAAACTTAAATTATTATGATAATAAAAATAATAAAACAATTGAAGATTTAAAAGATTTCATTACTTATTTTAACGATAATTTATGTTCTTGTATGCTAAAACTTTATAATATTGAATCTAAATTTATGTCATCAGATTATAAAGAATATACAGGAGATAATGAGGATGAATTAACATTAAAAAACGTGAATAAAGATTCAAAAATAGCAATTATGAAAATAAAAGATAAATGTGATTGTGGACTTTTATCAAAAAATAATGAACTACTTAAATTATCAAAAACACAATTAATTGAAAAATTAAATAATCAATCAAAGAAAATTGATTCTTTAGAAAAAGTTGATGAATGGAAAAGAACTAAAGAAAACATTGAAAACTTTTATGATATAATTGTAGATATAGATTCTGTATTGAAAATAAAGAAAGGATGGAAAATAGAAATGACATCAGCAGGGAAAAAAAAATATGAAGAATTTAAAAAAGAAGATTTATTAAGAATAGGAGTAGTAGGAAATCAAAATAAGGGAAAAACTTTTATTTTATCAAAATTATCTAAAATTAATTTACCATCAGGAACAAGTATTAGTACCAAAGGAATTAGTGTTAAATATCCAGAATTAGAAGATAATGCTCTTAGAAAATATATTCTTTTAGATTCTGCAGGATTAGAAACTCCTATTAAAAAAGATGATTTATCAAATTTAAATAAATCTAATGATGAAGAAAATAATATTGAAGAAAGTAATTCTGAAAATGAAACTCAAAATTCAAATGATTCAAATGATGAGATTAAAAAAAAAAAAAAAGAAATTGATAAATTTAGAGAAAAAGCAAGAGATATATTAATCACAGAATCATTTTTACAAAATTTTATTATATTTAATAGTGATATATTATTACTTGTTGTTGATATTTTAACATATTCAGAACAAAAGTTAATAAATAAAATAAAAAGTGACATAAAAAATGGAAAATTAAATAAAAAATTATATATTATTCATAATTTAAAAACATATAGAAAAATAGAGCAAGTAGAAAAATATATTGAAGAAACTTTACTTAATAGTGGAACATTTACTTTAAAAAAGTACATTCCTGTTACTTCAGAAAAAATAGAAATCAAAGGTTTTCATTATATAGAAACTGATGAAAAAGATTTAAAAGTATTTCATTTAATATTTGCTGCTGATGATTCAGAAGCAGGATCTTATTATAATAATTATTCACTTAATTTTATTGAATCTCAATACGCTGATGTTTTTGTGCCAAAACACTTTGATATAATTCAAGAAATTAAATCAAAATTTGCAGATGTTTCTCATAATTTTTTAGAAAAAAAAAATAAATTTGGCAGATTTTATTTCAAATGAAGAAATAAAAGAAAAGAAATTAATAACATTAAAAAATAAAGATGAAGAAGTGAATTTGAAAAAATGTTATATTGATGAATTAGGTTTTCAAGAATTTAAAGGAAATGTATTTGAACCTCCATATACTTTATTTAAAAAAGACAATATATTAGAAATAAGAATTGAATTACCTGGTAATGTTAGACCTTCTATTGTTAAACCAACTTATTTAGAGGGATATACTTATATTGGAGTTAAAGGATTAAAAAATCCAGATAAAGAACTTAAAAATCCAAATGAAGATAGTATCCAAAATACAAGAACTTTTGGAGAATTTAATCT